>OAWA01000728.1_pt1 | contig 20325 bp, 17 predicted proteins | sample 1516971 | NCBI WGS metagenome assembly OAWA01 (sample SAMEA2580097, study PRJEB22360) | human gut metagenome | biome: human gut; feature: human-associated habitat; material: faeces | place: Denmark | collected 2008/2010
AAACAAAAAATTTTCTATTTTTTCTTCGCATTTTCCCAATTTATGCTCACATCTTGATATAATAGTAGATATGACCTATCAAGTAAAAATTATCTATCCAAAAGAAGAAGCCGCTGAAAATAACAAACTCACTGAGCGTACATTTAATGAGTTTATTGATGGACTCGAATTAGAAGAAGTCATCACGCAATATGAGCAATTACTGACAAAAGGTTATTCAATCTCAGTCAATTTTGCTCCACCTCAACTTGATGACAAGGGAACTGAGCCAGACCCATTTATGATTGCGGGTCGCTTAGAGCTTTCTGGGATTCCTTATAAAGCCACTTTGAAATTAAAAGCAAGTGGTGATTATGAATCAATGGTAAAAATTGCTAAAATGATTGAACAGCAAGATTATGATTATGATATCTCAGCTAAATTGCAAATTCGTGAAAATTCATCAGTTGATTTTGAAAAAGAAGGTTCTTGGTTTGATAAAGATTACACCAAATATACGATTTTACCCAAAGCCAGCAGCCAAGATATTGCCGATTTAAAAACACTTTATGACGCACTTGTTGAAGAACATCAAAAAGTGACCATTAATATCAAAGCAAAAGTCAAAAAAGATGATGATGACAGTTTTGCCAATCAATTGGCAGCTTATCCACCAGAAACAATGATTATTTTTAAGCTGACAGATGCAGATATTTATGGAGAATAAGAATGAGAAAAATTACTGACAGAAATTCTGTCAGTAACTTTTTTTCCATTATTTTACTGACAAACCTGTCAGCAAAATCTGATATAATAAAAGACATGAGACTAGATAAATTTTTAGCAGAAAGTGGCCTCGGAAGCCGTAGTGAAGTCAAAATTCTATTGAAAAAAGGACGCGTGACCGTTGCTGGGGAAGTTCAGCGAGACGGCAGGTTTCAAGTAGATAAGAATTCTAGACAAGTCGCCTTTGATGGTGAGATTTTAGATTACCAAGAATATTATTATTACTTATTAAATAAACCGCAAGGTCTTGTTTCTGCAACAAAAGATAATCTTTTTAAGACAGTTGTTCAATTATTATCGGAAAAAGATTTTCGTGAGGATATTTTTCCAGTCGGACGTTTAGATAAAAATACTGAGGGACTTTTAATTTTAACGAATGACGGAGCATTGGGACATGATTTAACTCAACCCAAAAAGCATGTTGAAAAAGAATACTTTGCGCGAATTGATGGAAAAGTTACTGACGAAATTGTCAATAAATTTGCTGAGGGCTTGACTCTAAAAAATGGAGAAAAAGCACGACCAGGAGAATTATTCATTGAAAATATTTACGAAGGAGAGAGTCAATCTGGCTGGATTAGTGAAATTCGTGTGATTATTCATGAAGGAAAATTTCATCAAGTCAAACGGATGTTTGAAGCTGTTGAAATGTACGTTCTCTATCTCAAACGCATTCGGATGGGCAATTTAGCATTGGATTCAGATTTAGCGCTAGGAGCCTATCGTCCTTTAACAACCGAAGAAATAGAAAATTTGAAAAAATAAAAAGTTACTGATGAAAATTCGAAGGTATCCGTAAGTTAAAAAACAACGGCTATCCTAGAAGTTTCATCAGTAACTTTTTTAATTTTCGCGATTAATATTGACCCCAAGGACGGTTAAATGACCATTAGAAATTAATTTGATAATCAAATGAGCAAAATCTCGAGCAGACATTTGTGTAGAAGTGCTAACCCACCAGTCTAAAGTTCCCACCAAAATCGAGCTGATATAAGAAATTACAAAATCATTGGGAACCACAACATCTTTTTCTCTAACTTCCAGTTTTTCAAATAACTCGGTATAGCGTTCAGATAAAATCTCCAGAAATCGATTTTTTAACCGTTGATCATGCGCTCTGTCAGTAATCATTTGTGCAATTTCAGGATTATCGCGAACAAATTCATAGAAACGACTCAAGACAGTTTCAATTTCTTTGACATGAACATTGTTACCATCAACCAAATTTTGTTCATCTAAAATGCCAGTGAAGCTAGCTAAAAATTGGTCAATCAAACTATCATATAAATCTTGTTTGTCAGCATAATGAGCATAAAAAGTTGCCCGATTAATCATGGCTGAATCGGCAATTTCTTGAATTGAAATTTTTTCAAATTTTTTCTTGCGTAACAAACCAAAAAAAGCCTGACTAATCAATTTTCTTGTTCGTTTCACACGTAAATCATCTGATTTAACCATAAAAACCATCTTTCCAGTTTCAAAAAGACCCAGTCCCGATAGACTGTTTTGTCTAATTTTTCACATTGTACTATTTAACTCCATTATAATCAAAAAATAGATTAAAGTCATTAAAGAATTTAGTCAAAACATTTTGTCATTCGATGTCAAAGTCTTTTAACATAATCAACAGCTTGTTTTGAATTGTCGTTTATGTGACAACCACGCCCTTTTTGCTGGTTGCTTTTCTTATGACAAATGATAAAATGAACATATAATAAGATAAGCAACAGACCGTCTAAATTACTTTTTATCAAAATTCTGCGTCCAAAAGATAAGTTAGATTTCAAATTTAACTTGCCGAAAAAAATATTAAGAATTTAGCGGACTTGTTCAAGTGATATTTCTCACATAACTAGGAGACCATCTTGACACAAATTTATAAAACAGGGATTGACGTTGGATCAACCACAGTAAAACTCGTCGTTTTTGACGAAAATTTTAAGCTCATTTTCTCACGCTATGAGCGCCATTTTTCAGATGTGAAAGCAGCAACCATCAAAGTATTCAAAGATTTTATTGAAGAACATGGCAATTTAAATCTAGAACTAGCCATTACCGGCTCTGGAGGAATGGGACTTGCGGAAGTCATTGATGTTCCTTTTGTTCAAGAAGTTATCGCTTCATCAATTACCATTGAAAAATTCATTCCCCAAACAGACGTGATGATTGAGCTTGGTGGTGAAGATGCCAAGATGACATTTTTTGATAACGGAACTCAAGAATTACGTATGAACGGAACATGTGCCGGTGGGACAGGTGCTTTCATTGACCAAATGGCAGCCCTTTTGAAAGTTGATGCCAATGGTGTCAATGAGTTAGCTAAAAACTACGAAAAACTCTATCCGATAGCATCACGCTGTGGCGTTTTTGCCAAGACCGACGTTCAACCGCTGTTAAATGAAGGAGTGCGTCGTGAAGATATTGCTGCTAGTATTTTTCAAGCCGTTGTCAATCAAACCATTGCAGGTTTAGCAAGTGGGCGAAAAATCAAAGGAAATGTAGCCTTTCTAGGCGGTCCGCTTTTCTTTATGAGTGAATTACGCAAACGTTTCATCGAAACCTTGGATTTAAAAGAAGAAAATATTATCTTCCCAGAAAATCCACAACTTTTTGTGGCAATGGGAGCTGCGCTCTATGAAGAAACAAGTCAGAAAACAGCAACTGAATTAATTCATAGTTTAGAAAATGATGATTCAGACAGCTTAATTCCACAAGATACAATGGATAAACTTTTTGAAAATCAAGCAGAACTTGATGAATTTCGGACGCGTCATGCCAAAGCAACAGCTAACTATAAGAACCTGTCTGAACATCATGGTGCTGCCTTCTTAGGAATTGATGCCGGCTCAACCACAACAAAAGTTGTTCTTATTGATGATGAAGGAAATATTCTTTATGACCATTATGGTTCTAACAATGGAGAACCGCTTGAATCTGTCATTAATATTTTAAAAGATGTATATGCTAAACTTCCAGCGGACGTCTATATTGCAAAATCAACAGTAACGGGGTATGGAGAACACCTGATTAAAGCAGGACTTCATGTTGATTATGGTGAAGTTGAAACAATGGCTCATTATAAGGCCGCTGATTATTTCAATCCAGGAGTAGATTTCATTCTTGATATTGGTGGACAAGATATGAAAGCTATGCGGATTCGTGATGGTGCTCTATCAAGTATTCAACTTAATGAAGCTTGTTCATCAGGTTGTGGTTCATTCATTGAAACCTTTGCCCATTCACTAAAACATGATGTTCGTGAATTTTCACAAAAAGCACTTTTGGCTGAGCATCCAGTTAACTTGGGTTCTCGTTGTACCGTCTTCATGAACTCAAAAGTAAAACAAGTTCAAAAAGAAGGAGCGACTGTCGGAGATATTTCCGCAGGCCTTTCATACAGTGTCATTAAAAATGCTCTCTATAAAGTCATAAAAGTAAAACGTCCAGAAGAACTTGGTAAGAAAATCGTTGTTCAAGGGGGAACTTTTTACAATGAAGCCGTTCTACGTGCTTTTGAAAAAATTTCTGAGCGCGAAGTGGTTCGTCCAAGTATCGCTGGATTAATGGGAGCTTACGGTTGTGCTTTGATTTCCTTAGATAACCAAGAAGCAAATAAAGAATCAGAAATTCTAAAACTTGATGAATTAGAAAAATTCACAACTCATAAAGAATTTATGGTCTGTGGTCTTTGCGAAAATAACTGTAAAATGACCCTAACGGTCTTCAATGATGGGAATAAGTTTGTAACTGGGAACCGTTGCGAACGTGGTGCCGAAAAAGCTACAAAAGTTAAAGTCGCTAAAAAAGATAAAAAAGTTAACTTAGTTGATTACAAGTATAAAAAACTTTTCCGTTACCATATCTTAAGCAAGAAAAAACAAACCAGAGGAGAAATTGGGATACCACGGGTACTCAATATGTATGAAAACTATCCGCTTTGGCACACGATGCTGACAGACCTCGGATTCCGTGTTGTTTTAAGTCCTCGCTCTGATAAAGAACTCTTTGAAGAGGGAATCGAAACCATTCCTTCAGATACGGTATGCTATCCGGCAAAAATGAGTCACGGACATATTATGGCTTTGATTAAACAAGGCGTTCCAAATATCTTCTATCCATCTGTCCTTTTTGAACAAGAAGAACAAAAAAATGCTCAAAACCATTTCAACTGTCCGATTGTGCAATCTTACCCTGAAGTTCTTAAAAATAATATCGATGAAATTCGTGAAGGGCAAATTAATTATCTTCATCCTTTCATTAATCTAGCCAATCCGGAAGGAGTAGCTGTTAATGTTCATAAGGCTTTAACCGCCCAAGGGATTTCTGTCAATCTTACGGAAGTACAAGCTGCCGTCCAACATGGCTTTGAAGAAATGGATAAATTTAAAGAAGATTTGCGCTTTAAAGCAGAAGAGCTGCTCATGCAAATTAATTTAAATAATGAAAAAGCCATTGTTCTCGCTGGACGTCCTTATCATTTGGACCCAGAAATCAATCATGGAATTGCTGACATCATCACTCAAGAAGGTTTCCACGTTTTGACTGAGGATTCTATTAGTCATTTAGCCGAAGTTTCTGGTCTGCGTGTGGTTAATCAATGGGTTTACCATAGCCGCCTTTATGCAGCTGCAAATGTTGCTTGTAAAAATAAAAATCTAGAACTTGTTCAACTTAATTCCTTTGGTTGTGGTCTTGATGCCGTAACGACAGACCAAGTAGAAGAAATCATGCGTGGACACAATAAGCTTTATACCGTCTTGAAAATTGACGAAGGATCAAACATGGGAGCTGTTCGGATTCGTTTACGTAGTCTGAAAGCAGCAGTTTCAGAGCGCGTGCGTCATAATATTGAAGCAAGCACCGAAGTTCACGAATTAGTACAAGAAACACCAGCTTTCACAAAAGAAATGGCAAAAAAACACACTCTTCTTTTACCAATGTTGTCACCAATTCACCAAGAAGGGCTATTAGATACAGCTTTTGCCGCTGCGGGATATAATGTCGTTTCTCTACCAGAAAGCAATACTTCTGTCAATAATGGGTTGAAATTTGTTAATAATGACTCATGTTATCCAGCGATTATTACAATAGGTCAGCTCATTGAAGCTCTCCAGTCAGGAGAGTATGACCTTGATAATACTTCGGTCATGATGACTCAAACAGGTGGGGGATGTCGCGCAACAAACTATATTCCTTTATTGCGTAAAGCTCTAATTGATGCAGGTTTCCCACAAGTACCTGTCGTTTCCCTATCAATGGGGAATCAAGGAACAGAAAAAGGATTTAAATTCACAGTTCCACTTTTAACACGCTTTATGATTGCAGTTCTTTATGGAGATTTATTTGAAAGAGTCGTTTATCGTACTCGACCATATGAAGCCACTGAAGGTTCTGTCAATGAATTACATGCGAAATGGTTAGAAAAAGCTCGGAAAAATGTAGAATCTGGATCAATTTTTGAATTTAATCGTAACATGAAAAAAATTGTTGCCGAATTTGACCAAATTGAACTTTTGGATATTCAAAAACCACGAGTGGGTGTTGTCGGTGAAATTTTGGTTAAATATAGTAAAACAGCAAATGATGATATTGTGTCAATAATTGAAGAAGAGGGCGGCGAAGCAGTTGTTCTTGATTTAATTGGCTTCATGAACTACAGCTTGTACAATCAAATCTGGAAAGCAGATGAGATTGGCTTTAGTAAGAAAAATAAACTCATGGCTAAAACTTTCATTGGTATTATTAATATGTTAGAAAAACCAATGAATAAAGCCTTGAAAGCCTCAAAACGCTTTGATTCTATTGAATCAATTTATGATATTGCAGCATCAACTGAAGAAGTGATTTCAATTGGGAATCATACTGGTGAGGGTTGGTTCCTCACTGGCGAAATGATTGAACTCTTGCAAAAAGGGGTGAACAATATCATTTGTCTTCAACCATTTGGTTGTCTTCCTAACCATATCGTTGGTAAAGGAATGATGAAAGAACTTCGTCGTCAGTACCCAGGAGCCAATCTCGCTCCCATTGATTATGACCCAGGAGTTTCTGCGGTCAATCAATTGAATCGGATCCGCTTAATGATGACCACGGCTAAAAAGAGAATGAACACTACTTCCAATTCAGTCGAAGAATCAGAAAGAGAGTCAGAAATGGAAACTGCTCAAGCTTATTAAAAAATAAAGATTAAATACTGACAAATCTGTCAGTATTTTTTTATATAAAGAGTAACAAATGTTATCAATGATGGGTATCAATGCTTAATATCAATACTGGATATCAATGCTTGGTATCAAAAAATGTGGTCGCGCTTCGTATCGCTTTTGTTTAAAATAATTGAGTAACCTAAAAACATTTGAGAACAACAAGATTCCCGTTTCTCAAAAATAGAAATTATTGTTATTTAAGAAAGGAATTTCGAAATGAAATTTGAATTTAAAGGACTTTCTTCATATGAAGAAAATTCAACACCAAACTATGTAGGCGATACTAAAGTACGTAGTGTCATTCAAGACTTCGTTAACATGGATGAAGCAATTGAATTTGTTTCAAATCACCACGGTTTTATAAAAACTGAAGATGGAAAATTTGCTTTTGAAGTAAGAAATATCTCAGCTATCGGTTAATTAGATAAGGACAGTTAGCATGGAACAAAAATATTCAAGAATTTTAGTTGGTATGGATGGTTCAGCAGAATCACTTAAAGCATTTGATGAAGCAGTCAGAGTTGCTAAACGCAATGACGCTGAGCTCATCTTAGCCAACGTTATTGAAAAACGTTCATTTCTTGCCGTGAATACTTACGACACAATTGCCGAAGAACAGCATGAAAATGGAACAAAACTTTTATTGCAACAATTTGCTAAGGAAGCATTGGATGAAGGACTAACAAATGTTAGAACACTTTTGGAATATGGTTCACCTAAAGTAGCAATGGCAACAAAAATTCCTAAGCAAGAAAATGTTGATTTGATTGTAATTGGCGCAACAGGGATTAGTTATATAGAGCGTGTAGTTGTTGGTTCAGTTGCATCTTATATTGTTAATCATGCCACTTGCAATACACTCATCGTTAGAAAATAATAGTCTTACTTAGTCACTCATAAAAAGAGCAGAGTCTCTTTTACTTAGAAATGGAAAAAATCATGAAAAAAGAAAGTATTTTTACTCCTACTTTCGTTATTAACACGCTTATTAGTTTTTTATTTTATATTGTTTTTTACGTCTTAACCTCCTCAATAGGGACTTATGCGCTTCAACAACTTCATCAATCAACAGTTGTTAGTCTTTCTTTATCAAGCGTTTTTGTTATTGGAGCCCTGATTGGTCGGGTTTGGACGGGGATTAATATCACACGTATCGGAATGAAGCGATTGCTCTATATTGGTGGACTTATTTTTCTTGTTTTAACTTTTGGTTATTATTTGACAACTAATATTCCCTTACTCTTTTTGATTCGAGTGATTCAAGGCGCAGGTTTTGGGATTGGTGCAACAGCCTCAGGAACAATTGCAGGTCACGTTGTCCCTGCTTCACGTCGTGGTGAAGGAATTGGCTACTACGCTTTATCTGTTACCTTGGCAGCTGCAGTTGGTCCAGCCCTTTCAATCATGATTTACTCTTCACTTGGTTTTGGTTCTTTACTTGGAATTGCTCTTGGTTTGTTGGTTATTACCTTCATATTAATTTTCTTTGTTCATGTCAAAGAATTTTCTGCAGAAGAGCGTGCCTATGCCCTGGCGCATGAACCTAAAGGTGTTGAACGATATATTGAAAAATCAGCTCTTCCTATTTCAATTATTGCCTTTTTAGCCGGATTTATTGACTCAGCTATTTTAACAGGAATGGGTTCATTTTCAACAGATCTTAAAATTCCACTTGCGGGATCATTATTCTTCACGATGTATGCCGTGTTAATCTTTGTTTCACGTCCATTCACAGGTCGTTTATTCGATACTAAAGGGGATAACTGGATTTTCAATCCAACATTTATTTTCTTTGCAGTGGCAATGCTTCTTGTTGGCTTAGCCGGTTTCTTCAGCCCAGCTATTGGCTTTGTTGTCTTATTAATTGCTGGTGGAGCCTTCGGTCTTGGTTACGGTGGTGTTGCACCATTTGGTCAAGCAATTGCTATTCGTGATTCAAGTAAAGATCGTATCGGTGTTGCAACTTCTACCTTCTTTGGATTTTTAGATTTAGGTGTTGGTGGAGGACCTATTGTTCTTGGAGCAATTATTCCAATGCTTGGAAATGGTATGCTTGGTTTCAGAAATTTGTATCTTTACAGTGCTCCCGCGGTTGTAATTGTTTGGATTATATACTATCTCATTCATGGTAAACATCAAAAATCAAGTTCTAAAGTTTGATTTTAATGATTTACATAAAAAATGATATAATGAAATGGCTACAGCCTTATATAGGCGAATAAATGAACAAATTAGCGAGTAGATGAGTTTTAATAAGATGGAAGAAATGGCAAACGTAAACATTGAATATCTAATCAATACACTAGAGCAAAAAAAAGTCAGTGTCGTAACACGTAAAAAGCATAGCTATATTATGTATCAAGGAATTGAGTCAGAATATATCTATGTCCTTAAAGATGGTGTAGCGAAGATTAGCAATATTTTAAGAGATGGTCGTGAATTTAATATCGCGTATGTTGCGCAGCCAGATTTTGTTTCTTTATTGGAAGAAAAACAAAATGATGGAATCTCAGCATTATTTAATGTCAGAGTGGAATCTCCAACGGCTAATTTTTATAAAATTTCACGGAGCGATTTTTGGGATTGGGTACGCGAAGATTTAAATTTATTTAGAGTTGTTGATGATTTTTATAAAAGAAGATTGGCACTTAATTTAGAAATTCTTCAAAAAATGACAATTAATGGTAAAAAAGGAGCAGTTTGTGCTTGTCTCCATAGTTTAATTGATGATTTTGGCATTCGTAAGAAAGATGGAATTTTGATTGATTTCACAGTTACTAATGAGGATATTGCAGGCTTCTGTGGTATTTCTACAAGAAACAGTGTCAATCGTATTCTCCACGATTTAAAGGATGAGAAAGTAATTGATGTGATTGATAATAAGATCATGATTTATAATCCTCAATATTTGGAAGAATATATTAGTTAATGTAAACAGATAAAAAAGCTACTTTAGGTAGCTTTTTTGTTATAATTAGGTCAGCATGATATCAAAGTATTCAAGGAGGTAAAATGGATAATTTAAAAAAACAAGTCGGCATAAAAGCTGCTGAATTTGTTAAATCGGGAATGGTCGTTGGTTTAGGAACTGGGTCAACAGCAGCCTATTTTGTCGAAGAATTGGGTCGAAGAATTGCCGAAGAACAATTGGAAATTACGGGTGTAACAACGTCCAATGTAACAAGTAGGCAAGCTATAGCTCTTGGAATTCCTTTAGCCTCTATTGACGAAGTAGATTATGTTGATTTAACAGTTGATGGCGCAGATGAAATTGATTCTTCACTAAATGGTATTAAAGGTGGTGGAGCAGCACTTCTAATGGAAAAAATTGTTGCAACCTACTCAAAAGACTATATTTGGATTGTTGATGAAAGTAAATTATCAGAAAATCTAGGCTCCTTTAAAATTCCTGTAGAAGTTATTCCTTATGGCTCACAACAAGTTTTTAAAAAATTTGAAGCGGCTGGTTATGCTCCAACATGGCGTCTAAATGAGGAAAACGAGAGATTGATAACGGATATGCATCACTTTATTATTGACCTTCATATCTCTCAAATTAAAGAACCAGAAAAACTTGCTGAAGAGCTTGATTTAATGGTTGGAGTTGTTGAACACGGCCTCTTTAATAACATGGTTAAAAAAGTGATTGTTGCTGGCAACGAAGGCGTAAGAATAATAAATAAGTAAATAAAAAAATCGTCAATCAGACGATTTTTTTATTTCTTTAACCACTCTTGGACTCCCCATTTATGAGAGCCACGTTTGAGTTTACTAATAGCTGTTTCTGGGTCAAACCAGCTAATATGATTAAAGTCTTCGAGGGGTTTGGAATCAAAGCGGACATTCTTAGTATTATAAATATAGGCGGGATTATAAAAATATTTATCACGATGCGAACTATAAAAATATTCATCTGCTTGCCCTAAAAATTCTCCAATTTCAGCGGTAGCTCCTAACTCTTCCATGAGTTCACGATGAAGTGCTTTTTCTTGATTTTCACCCGCTTCAATTTCTCCCCCAGGAAGAAAATAAGCTCCATTGGGTGCCTGGACGAGACAAATTTCTTTATTCTCTCTTGCGACAATCGAATAGACACCATATCTTGCCTGATAATTTTTTTCTTCATTTTTTTCACCGAAAACTGGAATATGATTCATAAAAAATTCTCCCCAATACTGATTATTATGATAAACATAACTGTTTTAAAATAGTTAAAAACCGCTTACAGAAATTTATTACTACTATTCTATCAAAATTCTGTCAAATTTGATAAAATAAGGTACGAGTAAGAAGAACTTATACGACTATCGGATTGAAAGTGAAGATTAGTTCAAAGAGATAAACGATATAAGAATTGCTTTTGCTTATGCAAAGGGCTATGTGAAATCACAGAGCTTTCAAATTTAATTTAGAGAGTTTGAAACATATTACCGAAGGGAACATAGAATAGTGAAAAAAATTAACTTAAGTAAGCTTATTATTATTGCACTCATTATCATTATTGCAGCGATGTCAGCAATTTTTATCTCTGCCAAAAATTTTAAGTCTAACCGTAATCCGTCAGCAATGACCCAAACCATTAATGATGGGACAAGTTTTGTTGACAGAGTACTTGTGGCACCTATCCACTTTGTTCAAGACAAGGCTAATGAATTGTCGAATCTGATGGATACCTACCAACAAAACCAAAGTTTAAAAACACAATTGGCAAAGTCAAAAGATGATGACAATAAATTAAGCGGCCTTGAGTCAGAAAATAAAGAGTTGAAAAAAGCTTTGAAACTCCAAGAAACTTTAACTGATTATCAAACGGTTGCTGCAAATGTGATTACTCGTGAGCCTTCTTCATGGAATGATACACTAGTGATTGATAGCGGTAGTAAGGATGGCTTGACAACAGGTATGATTGTTATGGCAAATGGTGGCGTTGTTGGTCGAGTAACTCAAGTGAATAAAAATAGTTCAAAAGTTGCACTTTTAAGTTCTTCTAAAGGAATTGATAATAAAATTCCTGTAAGAATTGAAAGTGACGGCTCACCTATTTATGGCATTTTGAGCAGCTATGATTCCCAACAAGAGGCTTATGTAGTTAAAAATATCGACTCACAAGGGAAATTTAAAAATGGAGATTCCGTTTTTACTAGTGGTCTTGGAACGAGTTCTGGTAGTCAAGGTGGAACACCAAGTGGTTTACTTATAGGAAAGGTTATCGGTGAAAAGCAAGATAGTGATGGCCTTGGTAAAATGGTTTATATCAAACCAGAAACAAATCTCTATGATATTAGATTCGTCTTTGTGGTCAAAAGCAAAATTGACGGTCAGTAGTTTTTGCTAGATAAGTATTAATTATTATTTTGCTTATGGAAATAAAGCATTAATTTGTTAAAACCAACTAGAATATAAGGAATTAAGTAGTGAGTCGATTTACATTTCAATTTTTTAGTCCAATTATTCTTTTTTTACTAATGATTTTGGACGGTCAAATTACCCATATATTAACGGGGGTTAGCAGCGGGACGTGGGTACCAGTGAGTCATTTATTTTTGATATTTCTGATGTACAGTGTCACTCAGCACAGACCAAGCTATATTATCATCTTAGCGGCAGTTTTGGGGGCAATATATGATAGTTATTATCTAGGAATTTATGGAATTGCGACCTTATTGTTCCCACTTATTGCTCTTTTTATATATAATATACAGATAACCATATTTACTAATCGCTGGACACGGTTATTTACAACAATTATTATTGTGACGGCTTTTGAAGTTTTTAGTGCAATCATTATGGTAGCTTTTGGATTTGCACATTTAAACTTTATTAATTTTGTTGTTTGCCAGCTAGCGCCTACACTTTTGCTTAATATTATCTTGGCTGTAGCCTTGCAATTTCCTTTAGAAATCTTTTACAGATTAAAGAAAAGTCACGGAAGATACAATTAGAAAGCGTTTTGTAACCGTAAAGAAATATTTTGGTAGGGTAGGAATAGTATAATATGTTTATTCAACCGAACTTAATGGGAGGAAAAATTAAAAAAGAACAGTTATGAAAAAAAAGATTATCTCAGCTATTTTAATGTCTACAGTGGTACTTTCTGCTGCAGCGCCGTTGTCAGGGGTTTACGCTGACACAAATTCAGATATTGCAAAACAAGATGCCACAATTGCTAGTGCTCAATCTGCGAAGGCACAAGCACAAGCACAAGTTGACACTATTCAATCTAAAGTTGATGCTATTAAGTCAAAACAAGCAGACTTAAAAGATAAAATGGCTAAACTTGCGGCAGAAGGAAAAAAACTTAGTGCTCAAATTGCGACTTTACGTCAAAACATCAACGAACGTAATGCTTCACTAGAAGCACAAGCTCGTAGTGCTCAAGTTAATAATTCAGCTACAAATTACTTGGATGCAGTGGTTAACTCAAAATCTTTAACTGATGCAATCCAAAAAGTTACAGCTATGGCTACAGTAACTTCAGCTAACAAGAACATGATTGAACAACAACAAAAAGATATGAAAGCTGTTCAAGATAAACAAGCTGAAAACCAAAAAAATGATGGTATTATGGTAGCGGCAGAAAATGATTTGGCTAATCAAGCCAAAGACCTTTCTGAACAACAAGCTCAATTGAAAGTTGCCCAAATTAATTATCAATTGACCATTACAAACGCTCAAGATAAAAAATCAGAATTGCAAGCAGAAAAAGCAGCGGCAGAAAAAGCGGCAGCTGGACAAGCGGCTAAAGCTAAAGCAGCAGCTGAAGCAGTAGAGAAAGCGAATGCTGCACCTGTTGTACAAATTTCGCAAGCACCTACAAGCTCAAGTAGTTCGAATAGTTCAAGTTCAAGTAGCTCAACTTCAAACAATTCAAGCTCAAGTAGTTCAAGCACAAGCTCATCAAGCTCAAATAATTCAAACTCTGGTTCAAATGGTGGAGGTTCAAGCACGCCAAGTACACCAAGTACACCAAGTACTGGAGGTGGCAATTCAGGTGGATACAATATTCCATCAACGAATTATGGATCAAGTCCAGAAACTTATGTATCTCCAACCTGTACTTACTATGTTAAAAAAGTATTCGGTAACCGTGTAGGAGATTATTGGGGTAATGGAGCGGACTGGGCAGCCTCTGCAAGTGCAGCAGGATTTACAGTTGATAATAATCCAGTAGCTGGTTCTTCAGTCGCAGTCTTTGGACCAAATGTTCGTGGTGGTAGTTATGGTCACGTGGCTGTTGTTCAAAGTGTTGATAAAGCAGCTGGCACTATGGTTATTGCAGAAGCGATTAATTTAGGTAGTGGCTACTTTAACACAACAAATACAGTGAAAATTAGTGATGCTAACTACGGTTTCATTCACGTTTAAGCTTATAATTTAAGAAAAATAGTGATTTGATAGTGGGGAATTATTTTCCTTCTGTCAAATCATTTTTTATTATTGTGGTATAATAATAAGGAAAAATGATAAGGGGATAGATACAAATGTGTGGAATTGTCGGCTTTATTGACCGGATGAATCAAAATGATAAATCAAAAACTTTAGAAGAAATGATGAATACTATTGTTCACCGTGGTCCAAGTAGTTCAGGTGAATTTATTGATGAAGGTGCTGCAATTGGCTTTCGTCGTTTGAGTATTATTGACCTTGAAGGTGGAGACCAACCTATTTTCAATGAAGATAAAAGTAAATTGATTACTTTTAACGGTGAAATTTATAACTTCCGCGAATTACGTGAGGACCTTATCGCTAAAGGTCATGATTTTACAACTCATGCTGATACAGAAGTTCTTTTGCATGGTTATGAAGAATATGGTGTAGAACTTCTTCAAAAACTTCGTGGAATGTTCGCTTTTGTTATTTGGGATAGAGAAAAACAAGAATTGTTTGGTGCTCGGGATCATTTTGGTATCAAACCACTTTACTATACTCAAATGGGTGGAACTTTCATGTATGGTTCAGAAATTAAAAGTTTTTTGAAACATCCAAACTTCAAAAAAGAATTGAATAAAGAAGCTTTAAAACCTTATATGACTTTCCAATACTCTGCTCTTGATGAAACTTTCTTTAAAAATGTTTTTCGTATCAAAGAAGGTCATTACTTTACTTACAAAGATGGGGTCTTGGATATCAAACCTTATTGGGATATGAAAGTTGATGAAAAAGATATGAGTTTGGAAGAATCAATTGATTTGATTGATAAGACTGTTTTGGGTTCTGTTGACGCTCATAAATTTGCTGACGTAGAAGTTGGAGCTTTTGTATCAAGTGGTGTCGATTCTAGTTATGTTGCTTCAACGCTTCGTCCTGAACATACTTATTCTATTGGTTTTGGTCAAGGAACTTTCAATGAATCTAAACAAGCCAAACAATTGACTGATATGATTGGTTTGAACAATACTTCTCGTGAAATCCATGGAGATGAAGCGTTCAAGTATTTCCCACAAATTCAATATTATTTGGATGAACCAGATTCAAATCCTTCTTGTGTGCCACTCTTTTTCCTCGCAGAATTAGCAGCACGTGATGTACGTGTTGTAATGAGCGGTGAAGGTGCCGATGAACTTTTTGCTGGTTATGAGTCTTATGGATTTAGTACAAATTCTCGTGCGGTTCGTGTTTTCGCAGAAGGTTTGAAGAAATTACCAAAATCTTTACGTTTCTCAATTGCTCGTGGTATTGAAAATAAACATTTCAAAGGTCAAAAACATCTTTATGAATCACTTGCGCCTGCTGAAGATTTCTTTATCGGTCAAGCGAAAGTATTTGATGAGTCTGAATCAGTAGAGCTTTTGAAAGAAGAATTTAAAGCAGCTCCAACTGTTAAAGATATTGTTGGAAAAACTTACAAAAAGGCCCCAGAAGGTTCTGAACTTCGTAAAATGCAATATCTTGATATGCACCAATGGATGCCAGGAGATATCCTACTTAAAGCTGATAAAATGGCAATGGCACACTCACTTGAATTGCGTGTTCCATTACTTGATATTGAATTGATGCATACAGCGGAACAAATTCCTACAAAATATCTTTTGAATGAGCATAATACAAAGTATGCTTTCCGCCAAGCAGCTCGTCGTCATTTACCAGAAGAATGGTCAAATCGTAAAAAATTAGGCTTCCCAGTGCCAATTAAAGACTGGTTGCGAGAAGAAAAATATTATAAAGTTGTTCGTCAATTATTTGAACAAGATTTTGTTGCTGAATTCTTTGATCAAGAAAAACTTTTGAAGATGTTGGATGATAACTTTGCAGATAAAAATGATGCACGTCGTAAACTCTGGACAATTTATTCATTCTTGACTTGGTATGATGTTTACTTCATCAATAATGGTGAAAAACCTGCTGTGGTTAATTTTTAAGGGAGGTTTTTGTGTCACAAACAAATGAATTTCAACCTATCTTGTTAGGTTCTGATATCAACGTCTATGGAATGGCTCGTTCATTTCATGAAGAATTTGGAATTACTTCTCTGGCTTTAAGTGCTTCTGGATTAGCTCCAACAAAGTATTCAAAAATTGTTGAAGTACAAACTCATGAAAATTTTGATCATGAAGAAACTTTTATTCAGGTGCTTCGTGATTTTGCAAGTAAACATAAAGACAGTAAGAAGAAATATCTTTTAGTAGCTTGTGGGGACGGTTATGCCCTACTTGCTTCAAAATATCGTGAGGAGCTTTCGGAATTTTTTGAAGTGCCTTATATTGACTACGCACTTTATCGTCAATTAGAAAATAAACCTGATTTTTATAATATCTGTGAACAATATAATTTACCTTATCCAAAAACGGTATTAGTTAATCCAAAATCAGAAATAGATACTTTAGTAGATGAGTTAACTTTCCCTTATCCAATGATTTTAAAACCAGGGAATTCTATTTCTTATTTAGATGTGCACTTTGAAGGGCAGAAAAAAGCGTTCACGATTGCATCTAACGAAGAAATGAAGCTGATGCTGCATCGTTGCTATGAAGCTGGTTATCCTGATGAGATGATTATTCAAGATTTCATTCCTGGAGGGGATGAAAATATGCGTGTTCTGAACGCTTATGTAGATAAAAATCATAAAGTTCGCATGATGTGTTTGGGTCATCCCTTACTTGAGGATCCAAGTCCAAAAGCGATTGGGAATTATGTGGCGATTTTGCCTGATTATAATCAACAAGTTTATCAACAAATTCAGGATTTTCTTGAAAAAATTGAATATACAGGCTTTGCTAATTTTGATATGAAATATGACCCACGTGATGGCTCTTATAAACTTTTTGAAATTAACTTACGTCAAGGACGAAGCTCCTTTTATGTTACTTTAAATGGTTACAATTTGACACGTTATTTAGTTGCTGACCGTATTAACAATGAACCTTTTACTGAGACAATTTATGGAAAAGGATCAAAACTTTGGTTAGGGGTTCCTAAAAAAGTATTGCTCAAATATGTAAATCCTAGTTTTAAAGAAGAAATTCGTCGTTTTATTAATTCAGGAAACTATGGGACAACTCTATTTTATTCTAAGGATAACTCACCAAAACGTTATCTTTTGATGAAATATGCATTCCATCGCTATATTGGGGCATTTAAAACGTACTTTCACAAATAAAAATTAAGAATAAGAAGGACAGGGGGATATAATGGAAAACTTCTTTACAATCTTGGGGGGGATGGGTACTCTTGCGACTGAAAGTTTTATTCATACGCTGAATGAACGAACAGAGGCTTATCGTGACCAAGATTATTTGAATTATATCGTAGTTAATCATGCGACAATTCCTGACCGAACAGATTATATCAAGAATCCTTCATTGGAAAATCCAGAAGAAAAATTGATTGATGATATTAAGATTCACAGTCAACTTTCACCAAAATTTTTCGTTGTTCCTTGTAACACGGCTCATTATTATTTTGATGAGATGCAAAAAGCAACAGAAATTCCAATTCTACATATGCCACGCATTGCCGTTGATAGTATTAGCCATCACTTTCCAAAAGCTAAGAGGGTGGCCGTGCTAGCGACTGAAGGAACAATTTTGACAGGAGTTTATCGTGAAGCCTTGGAAGAACAAGGATATGAAGCGGTAATTCCAGATGATCAATTGCAAGAAAAGGTAAATCGCTTGATTTATCAAGAAGTTAAGGAAAATAGAAATCTTAATTTTGAGCTTTATAAGGAAATTTTGTCTGATGTCGCGTCAGAAATGAATTGTGAAGTAACCATTTTAGGTTGTACAGAATTGTCAGTCTTATATGAAGCCTATGATTTGACAAAAGAGTACAATATAATAGATGCACAAGCTGAAACTGTACATCGAACAATATCTATGATGGGAAAAAAAGATTTATTAGATGACTATTAAAAAGAAAAAACTTTTTAAAAAAAGAATCGTAATTTTATTTGTTCTTGTGGCCTGTCTACTTATTTTTACTCTAATTGTGAATCCTAAGAATCAAGAAGATAAAAAATTAACACCTGCATCAAAAACTTTCGTCCAAACTGATAGTCAGGGCAAGTGCGACTATGTTTTGATGAAAACTGGTGATGTTAATCAAATGACAATCGGAGCCTACCAGGGATGTGAAATTGTTTCTTTTTATAATGCATTGGTCTACTTGGATAAAACTCAGGGTAGGACGGTCACTGATTGGATTGAATCTTTGCCTTATGTGGGTTGGGGAGGTGATCCAGGAAGTGGTTATGCTGGGAATCCTTGGACGTCTGATGAAGAAATTCCGGATGGGGGTTTTCCAACGATTTGGCCCACAGCTTTGATGAGTTTTGCTCAAGAAAATAATATCCAAGTTGCTGACTTATCTGGAAAAAGTATTAGCGAGATTAAAGATGCTGTTTTATCAGAACATTTAGTTGAAATGTGGGTGACGATTGATTTTGATGAACCTAATATCACTTACGATGATTATTACGGTTATAAGGTTGTAGCTAATACGCATGCTGTTATTTTAGATGGGTATAACGAAAAGAAAAATGAGTTTCATGTTACTGATCCAATAAAAGGAAAATATTGGTTGGCTGAATCTACAGTTGATTCGGTTTATAGTGGAACAAATCAATTTGCGATAGAATTTTTATAGTGTAATTAGCACTCTTATAAAAAGAGTGCTAATTTTTTTGCCAAAAATGAAAAAACGTGGTAAAATAGTGCTATTGAAAAATTGATTTAGTAAAGGAAGTGAGTAATTTAGAAATGAATAATACTGAATATTATGAACGACTAGGTGTCGATAAAAATGCCAGTCAAGATGAAATAAAAAAAGCTTATCGTAAAATGTCCAAAAAATATCACCCCGATTTAAATAAAGAAGAGGGTGCTGAAGAAAAATATAAAGAAGTTCAAGAAGCTTACGAAACGCTTTCGGATGAACAAAAGCGTGCTGCTTATGACCAATATGGTGAAGCTGGAGCCAATGGGGGCTTTGGTGGCGGTGGCTTCGGCGGAGCTTCTGGTTTCTCTGGTTTCGGCGGTGGCTCAGGTGGCTTTGGTGGTTTTGAAGATATATTCTCAAGTTTCTTTGGAGGAGGTGGTGCACAAGTTAACCCTAATGCACCCCGTCAAGGAGATGACTTACAGTATCGGATAAACTTAAAATTTGAAGAAGCTATTTTTGGCGTGGAAAAACAAGTCAAATATAATCGTGAAGAACTCTGTCACACTTGTGGAGGTTCTGGAGCGAAAGCTGGCACACATCCAGAAACTTGTCATAAATGTGGTGGTCGTGGACAAATTAATGTTGTTCGTGATACACCACTTGGACGGATGCAAACACAAGTAACATGTGATGTTTGTAACGGAACAGGTAAAGAAATCAAAGAGAAATGTGAAACTTGTCATGGTTCAGGTCATGAAAAAGTGGCACATACTGTTAAGGTTACTGTACCTGCTGGTGTTGAAACTGGACAAAAAATGCGTTTGCAAGGACAAGGTGATGCTGGTGTAAATGGTGGACCTTATGGTGATTTGTATGTTGTTTTCCAAGTGGAAGCTTCAGACAAATTTGAGCGTGATGGTGCAGAAATTTACTACAAGATGCCAATGGACTTTGTTCAAGCTGCTTTAGGTGATGAAATTGAAGTTCCGACTGTTCATGGAAATGTGAAGTTGAAAATTCCTGCTGGAACACAAACAGGGGCTAATTTCCGTCTAAAAGGTAAAGGTGCGCCAAAACTCCGTGGTTCTGGTAATGGTGACCAATATGTTATTATCAATATTGTCACTCCTAAGAATTTGAATCAAGCTCAAAAAGAAGCGCTCCAAGCTTTTGCTAAAGCAAGTGGTGTTGAAGTCTCTGGTTCAGGTAAAAAAGGTTTCTTTGATAAGTTTAAATAAAAATAAAAGTAAAAGTC
>OAWA01000730.1_pt1 | contig 20285 bp, 19 predicted proteins | sample 1516971 | NCBI WGS metagenome assembly OAWA01 (sample SAMEA2580097, study PRJEB22360) | human gut metagenome | biome: human gut; feature: human-associated habitat; material: faeces | place: Denmark | collected 2008/2010
CGCGGCCAGCAGGATGCGAGCGGCAGCGAAGCAGACGCTGGGAGCCGCAACCCGGCCTTGGCGAGCGGAGCGAGACTGAGAGGGCAAGCCCGTCTCCCGAGAGCCGCCGCACAGCGATAAGCAGGTTCTTTGACAGAGCGATGCCATCGCTGCGCCTGTTCTTCTCCGTCAGCGTCCTTGCCCTCTCAGTCACCTTCGGTGACAGCTCCCCCAAAGGGGGAGCCTAAAGGGAGAGCCAAAATCTGACGGGTTTTCTCCATTCACGCAGGAAACAGGGCGATTCTCGCAGGTTTTGTTGATTTTTCCCCCGCAGATATGGTATATTCAAAGCAACCTGATATTCTACGGTCTCACCACTTCTTTTCACCGTTCAAAGGAGGTTTTTGTATGCTCTCTTATCGTAAGCTTGCGATGCGTGTTCTGGGTCGCCCCCTCCATACGGGGGGGGGTATCGATTCACCCCGTCCAGCCTCTCAGCGGGCAGCGGCGTTTATCCTGACTGCCGCAATGCTCACCACCCTTGCCGCCCCGGCCTTTGCAGGGACATGGTACATCGAGGATGGTGACATCACCGTGAAAGCAGGCGAGACCGAAGGGACAAACAAAGTCTCACAGGGGGCGAATCAGGAGGTGGAAGACACCGACACCATCATCAAAAATCGTGAGGACACCGCTTCTTCCAACACCGTGACCATCAACGCCGAGGACAAGAACGACAAGGTCGAGGTCACACTCAAGGATGTAAACATCGACACCAGCAGCCGGAACAAAGCCGCCGTAAGCGTGACCGGCAGCGGCAATACCACGATTAAGCTGGATGGCGACAACCATCTCACCGGTGGTAACGGCAGCAGCGGCATCTCCAGCAGCGGCAGCCTCACCATCACCGGCGGCGAAACTGACAGCCTGACGGCCAAAGGCGGCAGCGGCGAAGACGGCGGCGACGGCATCTTCAGCAAAGACCTCACCATCTCCGGCGGTACGGTCAAAGCTGCTGGTGGCAACGGCAGCGACGGCGGCAGCGGCATCTCCAGCAGCAGCGGCGTCACCGTCTCCGACGGTACGGTCACTGCCAACGGCGGCAACGGCGGCAATGTGAGCGGCGACGGCATCCGCAGCGACGGCGGCGTCACCATTTCCGGCGGTACGGTCAAAGCCGCTGGCGGCGACAGCAAAGACGGCTACGGCGGCGACGGCATCCGCAGCGGCGGCGGCGTCACCATCTCCGGCAATACGGTCAACGCCGCTGGCGGCAACGGCGGCAAAGTCGGCGGCTACGGCATCTGCAGCTTCGACCGTGTCGCCATCTCCGGCGGTACGGTCAAAGCCGCTGGCGGGCGCAGCGGGCCCCGGCAAGGGGGGGGGGGGGCAGAGCCGCCGCTCACGGGGCCAGCGGATACCCAAGCAACGGCGGCAGCGGCATCTACAGCAACGACATCGATCTGTCAGGCAGCCTCGAGCTGACCGCCAAGGCCGGCAGTCCCAACGGCAAGGCCCTCTCGCAGAAAGGCAGTGAGCTTGTCCTCGACACCATCAAGGACAAGCTGGGTCCGGGCGCAAAAGTCACCGTCACCGATGCCAACGGCAAGGTCAATCAGGTCTCCATCCCCCGCCCTGTGGAGCCGGAAGAGCCTTCTTCCTCTTCTGACGGCGGCTCTGCCGCCCCGTCCGCACCCGTCTCTTCCCTCCCCGGCCTGACTGTCACCGACAAGAGCGGCGCGGTCATCTCCTACACCAGCACCCAGAGCGGCAATACCCTCACCGTCTGCGTCGGACGGCTCACAGCCTCCCTCCACGTCTCGCTGGCCGCGCTGCGTCAGCTGCGGGCTGAGGGCATCGAGACCATCGCCTTCCAGACCATCCTCTGCTCCACCACCCTCTCGGTGGACGAGCTGCTGGCGATGGGCGGCGAGGACGCCGAGGCTGTCCTGACCCACCGGTTCACCGATTCCAGCCTCACCGTGGGCTGAAGCACCACTCTCCCCTTCCCACAGGCATAGAAAGGCCCCGCTGCCCTGCACATTTCATGCAGAGCGGCGGGGCCTTTTTCTGTTTTACTGCACCCCGGCAGAAACCGGGACTCGTTTTTCCTGCTTTTCGGGCTTTCTGCGCTGCTCTGAGGCGGCAGCGCGGGAGCGGTCGTAGCAGTAGCGGATGATGGCCTGACGGCGGACGATGCCGATGAACATTCCCCGGTCATCCACGACGGGGACGAAGTTCTGGCTCATGGCCGCCTCGATGAGCTGGTCCATGCTCGTGGTGACCGTGACGGCCTTGTAGTCCCGCTTGTGCTCAAACTCCCGGATGGGGATGTCCTCTGCCGCCTCAAGGTCGAGGCCGTGGAACTTTTTCAGCCCCCAGAGGATGTCCCCTTCCGTCAGGGTCCCCACATACTCTCCCTTGCGGTTGAGCACCGGGATGGATGCGTAGCGGTTGTTCTCCCATTTTTCCAGCGTCTGGCGGAGGGTGAAGTCATCGTACACATACATCAGGTCCTGCTTGGGGGAAAGGAAAAACAGAATATTCATGAAAACAACTCCTATTGTAAACTTTTCCACCGCCGGGCCGCAGCTCCTGTGCAGCCGCAGCAAATTCCTGTCTTCAGCATCTTGGCAGCCGAATGCCCCGGCATCCTGTGCCGGATACAGTCTTACTCTTGCCACCTTAGATTTTAGCACTTTTTCATAGTAAGATAAAGATGCCTGCGTCATCTTTTATATTTTATTCACAATCACCTTTTGTTTTGTCGGATAAATATTCACGAAATGGATGCACTGCGAAGGATTTTGTGCTATACTAACAACAGGAACGCGGCCCTTTGCGGCTCTGTCTTCCAGTATACCGGCTTTGCGGTGTCGAAACAGACCGAGACGGGTAAGCCGTGCCTGACTTTTTTCTTTCTGTCAGCAATTATATGCTGTACAGCTTCCTCATAAAGTTGTATAATAAAAGTGGTACGCCGCCTTCTTTGGCCCGCGCACCGCCCCGCCGCCGTGCGGACCGGGGTATCATAATGAATAAAAGGAGCAGAGCGACTATGATCACTTCCCGTTTCCCGCTGGGAGATGTCAGCTTCTCAGCCGAGTATTTTTCCACGCTCGTGGGCGAGGCAACCAAACAATGCTACGGCGTGGCCGCAATGGCCCCCCGTGATCTGACCGACCGTGTCCGCAGCGCCGTGCGCGGCGTGGACGATTCGGCCAAGGGCGTCCGTGTCACACAGGAAGAGGGCCGTCTCGTGATCGAGCTGCACATTGCCGTCAGCTACGGGCTGAACATCTCCACCGCCGCGCGTTCCATCTCGCACCGCGTGAAGGACGAGGTGGAGCAGGCCACCGGCCTGAAAGTCGCCCGCGTAGTCGTATCGGTCGATGACGTGGTTGCCTGATGAGACAAAGCCCGCCCGGGGGTACCGGGAAGATATAAGGAGTAAAAAGCAATGATTTCTGGTAAGATCCTGCGCGACGCCATTATTTCCGGCGCAAACAACATCAACAACCAGCGCTCCCGCGTGGACGAGCTGAACGTGTTCCCCGTCCCCGACGGCGACACCGGCACCAACATGGGCATGACCGTCGGCTCAGCCGTCCGTGAGCTGCAGGCCATGGACGACAGCTGCACCGTGGGCGAGGCCGCAAAGACCGCCGCCTCCGCCATGCTGCGCGGCGCCCGCGGCAATTCCGGCGTCATCACCAGCCTGCTGTTCCGCGGCTTCTCCAAGGCTCTGGAGGGCAAAAAGGAGGCTGACGCCGCCGACATCGTGGCTGCACTGAAGAAGGGCGTCGAGGGCGCTTACAAGGCTGTCATGAAGCCCACCGAAGGCACCATCCTGACCGTCGCCCGCGTCGCTTCCGAGGAAGCTGCTGCCTGCGGCAAAGAGGATGTGGCCGAGCTGTGGGACGTCGTGATGACCGCCGGTCAGAAGGCTCTGGAGGACACTCCCAACCTGCTGCCCGTCCTGAAGAAGGCCGGCGTCGTGGACGCCGGCGGCCAGGGCATCATGATCATCTTCGAGGGCATGGGCAAGGTCTTCCACGGTGAGGACATGGTGGCCGGCGGCGAGGCTGTCCCCAACAAGGCCAAGCTCTCCACCGAGAACGCCGGCAAGGGCGTCTTCACCGATGACCTGATGAAGGTCGAGGACATCAAGAACGGCTACTGCACCCAGTTCCTCATCAACAAGAACGAGGGCGCAAGCGCCGCAAAGATGCGCGCCTTCGCCGAGTCCAACGGCGACAGCGTCGTCTGCATCGAGGACGATGACGTCATCAACCTCCATGTCCACACCGCCGACCCCGGCAAGATCCTGAGCGAGGCCATCAAGTACGGCTACCTCACCAACTTCAAGATCGAGAATATGCACGAGCAGTTCCTGGCCCGCCAGAAGCAGGGCAAGAGCCTCGAGAAGCAGGCTTCCGCCGAGAAGAAGCCCGACCCCGCCAGCGAGTTCGTCTACGCTGCCGTTGACCCCAGCCGCGACTATGGCTTCGTTGCCGTCGCCGCCGGTGAGGGCCTGAAGTCTGTCTTCACCGACCTGGCCGCTGACGCTGTCGTCTCCGGCGGTCAGACCATGAACCCCGCCACCGAGGACATCCTTGCCGCCATCCAGAGCGTCCCGGCCAAGACCGTCTTTGTCCTGCCCAACAACAAGAACATCATCATGGCTGCTGAGCAGGCCCAGAAGCTGGCTGACCGTCAGGTGGTCGTTCTGCCCACCCGCACCGTCCCCATGGGCATCACCGCTCTGCTGAACTTCGACCCCTCTGCTACCGTCGAGGCCAACACCATCAACATGATGTCCGCCGCCGATAAGGTCTCCACCGGCCTCATCACCTACGCCGCCCGCGACAGCGAGTACGACGGCAAGCGGATCCGGAAGGGCGAGATCATGGCCCTGGAGAACGGCAAGATCGTCTTCACCTCCAACGACATCACCAAGGCCACCTATCGTCTGGCCCGCAGTATGTGCAAGAAGGATTCCAGCTTCGTCACCATCATCTCCGGCTGCGACGTCTCCGACGAGGATGCCGAGAAGGTGACCGAGATCGTCAAGGCAAAATGCCCCAACCACGTTGAGGTCAGCCACATCCGCGGCGGTCAGCCGGTCTACTACTATATGATCAGCGTGGAGTAAGCTGCTCCCCTGCTCATCGTTCTGAAAGCCTCTCCCTCTGGGAGAGGTGTCTGCGAAGCAGACGGAGAGGGCAAGCCCGTCTCCAAAGAGCATCTACACAGCGATAAGCATCGGCTTTTGATAGAGTCATCTTATCGCTGTTTTTTTGTTTTGTCTCAGCATCCTTGCCCTCTCAGGCGCTCACGCGCCAGCTCTCCCAAAGGGAGAGCCTTAGAGGTGAGGGAAAGCGTCATCTCTATAAACAAACGCCCCCGGCACGATGAACCGCCCCAAGATTAGTAGACATGAATAAAAAGCGCCCTGTGTAGGGTGTGTCTTAACCGGACTGACGAAGCGAAAGCGGAGACAGTCCGGTTTTTAGTTGAATGCGTTCGTGGTTGTAGAAGTAAATGTAATCATCAATCATTTTGTTGGCTTCCTCAAAAGTTTCCGGCTTGTGTCGGTAGATGCACTCGGTTTTGAGGATTCCGAAAAAGTTTTCAGCCAACGCATTTGTCGTTCCGCCGCCGGAGACATCCATTGCAGCTTTATCAACTGAATCTCCCACCTTGATGTTCACATTACTGAGCCGGATCTTGAGTTCCTTGGCCGCTTCGCCCACCCAGTTATTGACGACCTTGATGACATTCGTGGTGGGGTTTTTGACGCTGCCCACTGCCGAAGTGGTCGGAGCAGTCGGAGCGTGATCAGCCACAGGGGCGGCGGTGGGAGCGGCGGCCAGAGTGGCCTCCCGGGTCTCTGCCGTAGGGTTCACAGAGGTGGTGGGAGCGGGTTTCGTGGCCTGCTGCTCCGGATTCGGGTCTGCCGCCGGGTCGTACTGGTACACCACATCCTTCTTGGGGGGCTTCGGGGTGTCCTCTGTGGGATTCTCCGTGGTGTCCTTGCCCTGCCGGGCCTGGGCAGAGCCCTCCTTGGTCTCGTTCAGGGTAAAGCCTGCGTCCGGGTCAGGCTGGCTCTCCCCGGCAGCGTCCTCGAGCCCGGCTGCTTCCAGCTTCTGCGTGGCGTGGGTGGCGGCAGGGTCTGCCGCAGGGCTCGCCGCAGCACGTTCAGCATCCTTCAGGGTGGTATCACCTTCGTCGGTTCCGTCCTTGATCACGATCTCGTCGCTGGTGTCGGTGTAGGTCGTTTCCCCCTGAGTTACTTTCACATACTGCTTGCCGTCCGTACTCGTTATGGCCTCTACGTCAATGCTGCCTTTGCCGATATAGTAAGTACCCGCAAAGGCCGGGGCTGCAATGGATGTGACGATTGATATAATGGCTGCCGTAGACAGCACCCGCAGAGCCAAATCTTTTCGCTGCATAAAAATTCCTCCCTGTTGTACATTCAAAGCCTGTCCCGCAGCAAAAAGGATACCTCGTTCGCCTCCGCATGGCGGGCATCCCGGGATGTCGTTCCCGCTTTTTGCACCAACTCGGCACAGGTCTTTTTATCATTTTACCCCCCCCCCCATCACTTTTTTCAATGGTAATAATCTACAAATTTTCGCTATTTTATTTGTTTACTTTTCGCCGGGCCGGAAATGCAAAAACACCCTGCCCCCGCCGGGAGAACAAAAAACACACGGCCCGCCTTTTACGGCAGACCGTGTGTGCTAAGGCCCTATGCAGTTTTGTCAGAAAAAGCTCACCTGACTGCTTTCCGGCTCACCCCGTATGGAGCGCATCGTTTTTCGCCAGAAGATACACGCAATACTGGTTCATGCTGATACCCTCCCGCTGCGAATGCTCTGCCAGCGAGCGGTGCAGGCTGCGGGGCAGGCGCAGCTTGAACTGCCCGGAGTATGCCTCCAGACTGTCCGGTGCAGGGATGGCAAGCCCATCCTCCAGCGCAGCTTCCAGCCAGACCTTTTTTGCGTCCAATGCGTTCTTTACCGCTTCCTCTTCGGTTTCGCCGCAGGTGATGCAGCCCGGCAGGTCGGGATAGGAGGCCACAAAGCCGCCCTCCGCATCATCCCGCACGATCTCCAGCCGGTAGGACATTGCAAGATAATCATTCAGCGTTTTCATCGTTTTTCGCCTCACTCTCTACGATCTGCCGCACCAACTCAACGTAGACTTTTTTGATGGGTTCGTGTTTAGGGATCGTGATAGGGTAGCATCCCGCCTTGCGGAAGGTGTAGTGGCTGCTGCCGCTCCGGGGTGCGCTCATCTCATAGCCATAGCTTTCCAATACCCTGCGCAGTTCATCAAACCGGAGGTCTTTACTCAAAGAACATATCCTTGCTAATAGCTTCTCCCACTTTGACATTCCGATTCCCCCATCTTTATTATATGTGGTGTCGCATATGGTGTCAACATTTTTTTTTTTTTTTTAGAAAAAGCTCACCTGACTGCTTTCCGGCAGGTCGCCCAGAGCGCCCACCTGACGCAGGCGGTCGATGATGCTGCTGCCAACGCCGGAGGCCTGCTGCAGCTCCTCGATGGAGAGGTACTCCTGCCCATGGAGGGTGGCGTTTTCCAGCGCATCGGCGGCGGCACCGCCCAGACCCTTCAGGGAGCAGAAGGGCAGGCGCACCTTGCCGTCCTCCACCACATATTTGGAGCCCCGGCTCTTGCCCAGCTCGATGGGCAGGAACTCGTAGCCCCGCACCAGCATCTCGTTGACCAGCTGGAGCGAGACGAGCACATCTTCATCCTTGGCGTTCTTCTCTTCCTTGAGGCGGCGCTTCACCTCATTCATGTGGGCGCGGGCCACGGCAGCGCCCCCCACGGCGGCTTCATAGTCGATGTCATCGCCGCGGACGGTGAAGTACACCGCATAGAACGCCTGCGGGTGGTAGAGCTTGAACCACATGAGCCGGATGGCCGACATCAGGTAGGCCACCGCATGGGCTTTCGGGAACATATATTTTATCTTGCGGCAGCTCTCGATGTACCAGTCCGGCACATCGTGCTCCCGCATGGCCTCTTCCCAGCCGGGGGCAAAGCCGCCCTTGGCCACCTTGCCCTTACGGACGGCCTCCATAATATCGAAGGCCATCTTGGGCTCGAGGCCCTTGCGGAGCAGGTAGAGCATGATACTGTCACGGCAGCCGATGACCTCCGCGATGGTGCAGGTGCCGCTGCGGATGAGCTCGTCGGCGTTGCCCGTCCAGACGTCGGTGCCGTGGGACAGGCCCGAGATCTGGATCAGCTCGGAGAAATTCTTGGGACGGGCCTCCACCAGCATTCCGCGCACGAAGTTGGTGCCCATCTCGGGGATGCCGAAGGTGCCGGTCTGGCTGTCGATCTGCTCCGGCGTCACACCCAGCTCCTCCGGGCTGGTGAGCAGGCTGTAGACCTTGGGGTCGTTCATGGGGATGCTGTCCACAGGGATGCCGGTGTACTCCTCGAAATACTTGTAGAAGGTGGGCATATCGTGGCCCAGCTCGTCCAGCTTGAGCAGGGTGTCGTGGAGGTACTTGAACTCGAAGTGGGTAGTCAGCAGACCGCCCGCCACATCGTCTGCCGGGTGCTGGATGGGGCAGAAGTCATAGATCTCATAGGTGTCCGGCACGACGACCATGCCGCCGGGATGCTGGCCGGTGGTACGCTTGACGCCGGTACAGCCCAGGGTCAGGCGGTTCTCCTCGGCATGGTTGACCGTTCTCCCCCGCTCGTCCAGATACTTTTTGACGTAACCGTAGGCCGTCTTGTCCTGAATACCGGAGACTGTGCCGGCCTTGAAGACGTTGGCCTTGCCGAACAGCTCTTCCGTGTAGCGGTGGACGTTGGACTGGTATTCGCCCGAGAAGTTCAGGTCAATATCAGGCTCCTTGTCGCCGTAGAAGCCAAGAAAGGTCTCGAAAGGGATGTCGTGGCCGTCCACCAGCATCCGGGTGCCGCAGTGGGGGCAGTTCTTGTCGGGCAGGTCGAAGCCGTCGTCCACGCTGCCATCGGTGATGAACTCGCTGTACTTGCACTTGGGGCAGCGGTAGTGGGGCGGCAGACTGTTGACCTCCGAGATTCCGGAGAAGTGGGCCACAGCCGACGAGCCGACCGAACCACGACTGCCCACCTGATAGCCGCCCGCGTTGGAATAGGCCACCAGTTTGACCGCGATGACGTACAGGACGGCGTAGCCGTGGCCGCAGATGGAGTCCAGCTCTTTTTGCAGGCGCTTCTCCACGATCTCAGGCAGAGGGTCGCCATAGTCCCGCTTGGCGTGTTCCCAGGTGGCGTCCCGGAGCTGCTGTTCTGCGCCCTCGATGCCGGGCGGGTAGGTGCCGCGCGGGATGGCGCGGACATTGCCGTCGATGCTGGCCGCTATCTTGCGGGGATTGGTCACGACGATCTCGTAGGCCTTTTCCCTGGGCAGGTAGCTGAACTGGTTCAGCATATCCTCGGTGGTGCGGTAGAACAGGGGCGGCTGGTTGTCCGCATCCTTGAAGCCGTTGCCCGCCTGCAGGACAGAGCGGTAGATGGCATCCTCCGGCTCGGTGAAATGGACGTCGCCGGTGGCGATGACGGGCTTGTGCAGGTCTTCGCCCAGTTTGATGACGGTGCGGTTGAAGTCCTTGATGACCTCTTCGCTCTCCACCTTGCCCTCCCGCACCATATAGGCGTTGTTGCCCAGGGGCTGGACCTCCAAAACATCGTAGTACGATGCAATTTTCTTCAGTTCTTCGTAGGAGCGGCCCTCCACGATCGCCCTGTAAAGTTCTCCTGCTTCACAGGCAGAAGTGAGGATAAGGCCGTCCCGATACTTGTTCAGAAGGCTGCGGGGAACGCGGGGCTTCTTGAAGAAGTAGTTGACATGGGCCTCGCTGACGATTTTATAGAGGTTTTTCAGGCCCATCTGGCTGCGCACGAGGATGATGAGGTGATAATACTTCTTTTTCAGCACCTCGCGGTTCCCGCCGAGGCCGGTGTTGATGCCGCTGACGGCGGTGACCTGCTTTTCCTCCAGATCTTTCAGCATGACGCAGAAGATGCGGCCCAGTGCGGCAGAGTCCTCGCAGGCGCGGTGGGCCTCGTAGGCGGGCAGCTCCAGATGCTTGTTGATGGTCCCCTGCTTGTAGTTGTGGAGGCCGGGGTACATGGCCTGAGCCATGGTCAGAGTGTCGATATAGGTCGGCTCAAACTCGATGCCGCTCCGCTTGGCGGCGGCGCGGAGGAACCGGATGTCGAAGGAGTGGGCGTTGTGGCCCACGAGGATGCGGCCATCCACAAAGTCGAGGAAGGCTTTCAGCGCCTCGGCCTCGCCGGGGGCGTCGGCCACCATCTCGTTGGTGATGCCGGTCAGCTCGGTGATCTTGGAGGTGATGGGCTTTCCGGGTTTTACGAAGGTGTCGAATTCTTCCACCACCTCCCCGTTCCGCACGATGACCGCGCCGATCTCTGTCAGGTACTCCACGCCGGGGTCGAGGCCCGTCGTCTCAGTGTCGAAGACGCAGAACTCACCGTTCAGCGGCTCGTCTTTCACGCCGTAGACGCAGGGTATCATGTCATCGACAAAGTAGGCCTCACAGCCGTAGATGAGTTTGAAGTCCGGGTCTGTCTTGTGGATGGCGTCCGCAGCCAGCATGGCCTCGGGGTAGCCCTGACAGACGCCGTGGTCGGTGATGGCAATGGCCGGGTGGCCCATCCGGTGGGCCAGCTTGACGATGCCGCCGGGGTCGCAGAAGGCGTCCATGCTGGACAGCTTGGTATGCAGATGCAGCTCCACCCGCTTGACGGGGGCGTTGTCCTCCCGCTTTTTGCGCTCGACAAAGAGGACGTCGTAGGGCCAGACGATATAGTCGTGCTCGTACTTATCGTAGGAGCAGTCGCCCCGCACCACGACCGTCGTACCCTTGGGGATGGACTCCCACTTGGAGCAGTCCTCCCCTTCCTGCGCACGGATCTTCAGGTTGATGGAGCCGGTGTAATCGGTGATGGAGACGGCGTATATCTTGCGGAAGCTGCCCTTCACCTCGGTGAAGAAGACGTCGCCCCAGATCATGCACTTGCCGCCCTCACCGCCCAGATCCTTGAGGGGGGTGAGGTTTTTCGGGGTGAACATCTTGCCGTGGAAGATGGTGACGGGCTTGTCCGTGAGGTCGAGGCCCTCCACCTTGATGGAGGGGGCAGTGTTCTTTTTCTCGAACTTGACGACGGGCGGCGCAATTTTCCGCTCGAGCTTTTCTTCCATCTGGCGCTGTTCGGCCTCGCCCACGCTGCTTTCCAGCGTCACTCTGGGCTTTACGCCGGTGTGGGCAGCGATGCGCTCCGCCAGCAGGCGCTCGAACTGCATCTCCTGCAAAAACTTCGTGCCGTGGCAGACGCCGATGGTGACGTTCTGGCCGGTGATGGTGATACGGCAGCGGTCGAGGAAACCATTGATGGGGACACCGTCCCGCTTCATCTCCTCCATCAGCTCCCGCAGACCGGCTTCATCCAGCGTCGCATAGCCGAAAAGATTGTTGATGCGGAGCTCAAAGCCCTCGTAATCCGGTGCCAGCGAGGCCAGCAGCCGGGCGCACAGCCCCTTGTCCAGCGGGGCAGAACTGCGCAGCGTAAAGATGACCTGCCGCTCCTGCCGCAGCATCTGGGCGTGCTCGACGACCACCCGGCCAAAACAGGCCGCAAAGTCCGGGTCCGCCATAAACTGCGGCCATAGCTGGGAAACAAGTGGTGTCACAGTGGTACTCCTTTTCTATCAGATAACAGCACAAACTGCCGCGCCCCGGAAAAGGGCGTGGCAGCAGGTTGTTTTTAAGTTAAATCTTCTGTCTTAAAGACATGATAGCCTTCGTAGTGGTAACTGGCGTCGATGCCTTTCATATAGACTTCGCGGTCATTGATTTTTTCGGTCAGAGCAGCGTGCAGCAGCGCTTTTATCTCCACATCCTTGACCGGGCTGCGCTCCATCGCAAGAAGGTAATCTTCTTTATCCACCCTGCTCCAGTCGATGACCTGATGCAGTTCTTTTTTCAGAATAGCATCCAGCCAGATTCGGGTGCTTCGGCCATTGCCCTCCCGAAACGGATGCGCCACATTCATCTCCACATACTTCTCGATGATCTCATCGAACGAAGACTGCGGCATCGCGTCGATGCTTTCCAGTGCCGGACGCAGATACATCACCGGTGCAAAGCGGAAATTTCCTTTTGCAATGTTCACTGTCCGCATCTGTCCAGCGAACTCGTAGACATCCCCGAACAGGCATTTATGGATGGCCGCAAGCCCTTTGAAGGTGCCTGCCTCGAAGGTATCCAACAGGCCGGTGTCATAGAGTTCAAGCGCCCGGGTCTTGCTGAGTTTTTCTTCTGCCCGAGCAAGCTCAGCTTCACTCGTCAGACCAAGCTTATTCTGTAAAATCACAGCTTATCGATCTCCTCCATGAACTGGTCGAGGATATTATCCCCCGTCAGCTTCCTGACGGGTTCGCCGTGGACGAACAGCACTGCCTCGCCCTTGCCGCCGGCAATGCCGATGTCAGCCTCACGGGCCTCGCCGGGGCCGTTGACGACACAGCCCATGACAGCCACCTTGATGGACTTTTTGCAGCCCTGAAGCCGGCGCTCCACCTCATTGGCGATTTCGGTGCAGGGGTACTGGGTGCGGCCGCAGGTCGGGCAGGTGATGACCTCCGGGCCGGCCACCGAGAAGCCGACAGCGCGCAGGATATTGTAGCCTGCTTCCACTTCCTTCTCAGGGTCGGCGGCCAGCGAGACACGGATGGTATCGCCGATACCCTCCAGCAGCATCCCGCCGATGCCCATGCCGCTCTTGAGCAGGCCCATCTGGTAAGTGCCGGCCTCCGTGACACCCACATGGAGCGGGTAGTCGGTCACAGCGCTGAGCTGGCGGTATGCCTCCATCATGCGGGGGACGTTGGAGTTCTTGATGGAGATGACGATGTTGTTGAAATCGAACTTTTCCAGCAGGTGGACATGGTACAGAGCACTCTCCACCATCGCTTCCGGCACAGGTGCGCCGTACTTGGCGAGGATGTGCTTTTCCAGACTGCCGCCGTTGACGCCGATGCGGATGGGGATATTTTTCTGCTGGCAGGCATCCACGACCGCCTTCACGCGGTCATCGTCGCCGATGTTGCCCGGGTTGATGCGGATCTTATCCACCCCCACGTCGGCACAGGCGATGGCAGCCTTGTAGTCGAAGTGGATGTCCGCCACGATGGGGATATTCACGGCGTTCTTGACAGCCTCGATGCACTTGGCGTCTGCCGCGCTGGGACAGGTCACGCGCAAGATCTGACAGCCTGCCGCTTCACAGCGCTTTGCCTGCGCCACATTGCCCTCGATGTCCTCCACCGGGACGTTCAGCATGGTCTGCACGGCAATGGGATTCTTGCCGCCGATGGTCACATTGCCGATCTTCACTTCACGTTTCAGCTGCCGCATGGTTTTACCTCTTTCAAACTGCTCCGGTCACGAGCCGGACGATGTCATTGTACGTTGCAAAGAGCATCAGGCCGAACAGCAGCGCAAAGGCTGCGACGGTCAGGCTGCCCTGGATCTTTTCCGGCACTGCATGGCCGGTGACTGCCTCGATGAGCAGGAAGACGATCTTGCCGCCGTCCAGCGCCGGGAACGGCAGCAGATTGAGGACGCCGAGGTTGATGGTGATGAGCCCCAGCAGCTCAGCCACATCCTCCCAGCCGTAGCTTGCGGCCTGACCGATGGCGGTCACGATGCCCACCGGGCCGGACAGGTCGTTGATGCTCTCGCGGCCCCGCAGAAGGTCGGCCAGCGAGGTATAGATGATGCGTCCATAATAGATGACGCTGTTGGCCGACTCTTTCAGGACGTTCAGCGGTGTTTTTTTGAGGCCATAGACTGTAAAGCCCAGTGTCATGTGGGTCTGGCCCTGCTCATCCTGCCAGGTGTCGAACTGGACGTCCGGCAGCTCCGCGAGCTTGCCGTCCCGGCGGACGGTGAAGTCTGCGCGGTAGCTCTCGGCGCGCATGAGCTCGTAGAGCATATCGTTGGCCACGAAGCAGCGCCGCCCGTTGACGGCCACGATCTCGTCGCCGGCCTGCAGGCCGGTCTGGCCGCAAAGGGCGTTGTCCTCCACGGCATAGATGACCTTGCTGGTGATGGGCTCACTGCGCAGCGAGATGAGGAGCAGCAGCACCACGAAGCCCAGCACGAAGTTCATCACCGCGCCTGCCGCCATCACCAGCATCCGCTGCCAGACCGCCGCCTCGTTCAGCGGCTTGCCTGTCCGCTGCGCCAGCACCTCCGGCGGGATGTCCGGGCCGTCATCGTCCCCGCCTCCGCCCTCGGCCTGCTCGCTCTCGGGGCTTTCCTCCCCTTCCAGCGCCACAAAGCCGCCTACGGGCAGGAGCCGCAGGGTATACTGTGTGCCTTTGCGGTAGGTCTTGATGAGGGTCGGACCCATGCCAATGGAAAACTCGTTGACCTGGACCCCGCAGAGCTTTGCCACTGCAAAATGGCCGAACTCGTGGATGGCGATGACTGCGCCGAAGATGAGCAGCGCGGCTGCAAAGGTGATGAAAACTGACATTATTTCTCCTATATTACAGGTGTGCTCTCACGAATGCGCGGGCCATACGGTCACACTCATACACATCCGCGAGGCTGTAGCCGCCGCCGAAGCTGTCGCTGTCCACGACAGCCTCCACCAGACGGCCGATGTCGAGGAAGCCGATCTTATCCTCGAGGAAGAGCTTGACGGCCTCCTCGTTGGCACCGTTGGCGGCGCAGGGGCCGAGACCGCCCTTTCGGATGGCCTTCTTGCAGGCGGCAAGGCAGCGGAACGTCTCCTCGTCGGCCACATCGAAGGTCAGCAGCTTGAGGGTGGTGAAGTCCAGCTCCGGCACGACGCCCGGCACACGGGCCGGATAGGTCAGCGCATACTGGATGGGGATGCGCATATCCGGCACACCCAGCTGGGCGATGATGGAGTTGTCGCTGTACTGCACCGCCGAGTGGACGATGCTCTGGCGCTGGACGACGATCTGGATCTTCTCCGGAGGCAGACCGAACAGCCACACAGCCTCGATGAGCTCGAGGCCCTTGTTCATCAGGGTAGCGCTGTCGATGGTGATCTTTGCGCCCATGTTCCAGTTGGGATGCTTGAGGGCGTCGGCCTTGGTCTTGCCCCGCAGCTCTTCGGTCTTCATGCCGAAGAAGGGGCCGCCGGAGGCCGTCAGCAGGATCTTGGTCAGGCTCTTGGCGCTCTCCTTATCCTGCAGGCACTGGAAGATGGCCGAGTGCTCACTGTCCACGGGCAGCAGCTTGACGCCGTGCTTCGCCACGGCCTGAGTGACGAGATGGCCGCCGGTGACAAGGCTTTCCTTGTTGGCGAGGGCCAGATCATGGCCGCTCTCGATGGCGGCAAGGCTTGCGCCGAGGCCCGCGATGCCCACCACGCTGTTCAGCACCACGTCCGGGCCGTCCATCGCGGCGAGGACCTTCAGGCCCTCGGGGCCGGTCAGGAGCTTGGGTGCATCGGCGCGGCCGGCCAGCGCAGCCGAAAGCTTTTCGGCACCGGCCTCACTGGTCATGCAGACGTATTTCGGGTGGAATTCTTCTATCTGCTGCAAAATTTTATCCGTCTGGCTGTGAGCCGACAGGCCGAACACCTCATACCCCTGAGCGCGGATGACATCGAGGCTCTGGGTGCCGATGGAGCCGGTAGAGCCCAGCAGCGTGATTTTCTTAGCCATAAAGAATCGATCTCCTGCTGATTTTAATTGTAGAATGCTGCGATGACCACCATGGTGACAAAGGGCGCGATGAACATCACGCTGTCGAAGCGGTCAAGGATGCCGCCGTGGCCCGGGAAGATGGTGCCGTAGTCCTTGATGCCGCACTGGCGCTTGACCACGCTGGCGAACAGGTCGCCGTAGATGCCCAGCACCGCAGCCACACAGGCCAGCAGCGCAATGATAACATACATGGATACGCCAATGTTGGAGCGGGTGAACTCTTCCATCCGGTCTGCTGCGATGGAGTAGATGACCGTGACCAGCACACCGAACACCATAGTGCCCAGCACGCCGCCAACAGCACCCTCCACCGTCTTTTTGGGGCTGACCACCGGGCAGAGCTTATGCTTGCCAAAGGCGCGGCCCGCGAAGTAGGCGCAGGTATCGCCGCCCCAGGCGAAGCAGAGGATGAGCAGGATAAAGAAGATGGCGTCGTAGCCATACTCCTCCACCGGCAGCATCTCCTTGAGCCGGATGAACGAGTAGAAGCAGAAGATCACAATGCCCGAAAACATGGCGAGGCCGCTGGCTTTCTGGTAGCTGATAACGCCGTTGCGCACTACAAGGTAGATGGCATAGAACAGCACCACGAGGAAGGAAGCGGGCATCACCATCGCCCGGCAGACGCTGTAGCTCGACAGCATGATGAGCAGTGTGTAGGACACCAGAACAGCCAGCAGCGGCCAGTCCCGCTTTTCAAAACCCAGCGCAGAGTAAATTTCATGCAGGGCGATGAGGGTGATGGCCGCGATGACCAGATTGAACACCAGCGTATCGAAGGTGAACAGGACGCCTGCCAGAACGATCAGGCCCACCACGGCTGTGATGATTCGTGTTTTCATAGTTTCATGTTCTCCTTTGTTTCGTCCGGGAGCCGCTCCCCTGCTCCGGCAGGGTCTGCAGCGTCAGCGCCCGAGGAAATACCGGGCGCTCTCCGGGGGCCGCGCACGCTGCGCGGCATCTTGCGTATCGGTTGCTGCTCTCAGATTCCGCCGAAGCGGCGGGAGCGCCGGTTGAACTCCATGATGGCGGCATCGAGGTCATCACGGGTGAAATCAGGCCACAGAACGTCCATTTCCACCAGTTCGGAGTAGGCCGCCTGCCAGAGCATGAAGTTGGAGAGCCGCTTCTCTCCGCTGGGGCGGAGGATGAAGTCGGGGTCTTTCTGGCCGGCGGTGTACATCTGGGCCGAAAGAGCCTCTTCCGTGATGTCCTCAGGCTTCAGCTCGCCCGCGGCCGCCCTGGCCGCGAGGCTCCGGGCTGCCCGGACGATCTCAGGCCGTCCGCCGTAGTTGATGGCGATGTTGATGGTCAGGCCGGTCTTGCAGGCAGAGTCCCGCTCCAGCTTGTTCATCAGCTCCTGCAGCTTGGGCTCCAGCACCGTGCGGTCGCCCATGAAGCAGATGCGGACGTTCCGGTTCTCGTAGTCGAAGCCCTTGATGAGGTATTCGCCGAACAGCCGCATGATCGCGCCTACCTCTTCGGCGGGACGCTTCCAGTTTTCGGTCGAGAATGCGTAAAAATACACCGACTCTACGCCCAGCTCATCGCAGTAGTCCGCAATGTCCTGAAAGACCTGTGCGCCCTTTTTATGGCCGGCGGTGCGGGGCAGGCCGCGGCTCTTGGCCCAGCGGCCGTTGCCGTCCATGATGATGCCGATGGACAGTCCCTTCGCAAAATCCTTTGAATGCTCCATGCTCTTCTTCCTCTACGTCTCGTCTGGCAAAAAGTGCCGCGCACCTTCTTTCAGCGCACGGCACCTCCCTGCTTTGCCTGCAGTCGGAATCAGACGGACATGATCTCCTTCTGCTTCTCTTCCACGGCAGCGTCGATGTTCTTCACATACTTGTCGGTCAGCTTCTGGACGTCCTCTTCCATGGTCTTCTGGGTGTCCTCGGTCAGCTCACCGGCCTTCTTCATGGCCTTGGCCTTATCCATGGCGTCACGGCGGACGTTGCGGACAGCGACCTTTGCCTCCTCGCCCATCTTGGAGACTTCCTTGGCCAGCTGCTTGCGGCGCTCCTCGGTGGGAGCCGGGAAGTTCAGACGGATGGTCTGGCCGTCATCGATGGGGTTGATGCCCACATCGCTGGCCAGGATGGCCTTGCTGATGGCGCGCAGCAGGGTGCGGTCCCACGGGGTGATGGTCAGGGTGCGGGCCTCGCTGACAGCCACAGAAGCCACCTGCTGGATGGGCGTGGGAGAACCGTAGTAATCCACGGTCACCTTGTCCAGAACGCCGGGGTTGGCGCGGCCTGCGCGCACGGTCTTCAGCTCGCGCTCCAGATGCTCGACTGCGCTCTTCATCTTGTCTTCGAATGCCTTGGTGTTGCTGCTCATTGTCCTTGTCTCCTGTTTGTTATCAATTCTCACCAGCCGCGAAAAGGCGTCTGGGATATTCTATTGTCGGAAGCGGGGCGGTATGCTCAGCCCTCGTAGACCAGTGTACCCACGTTCTCACCCTGCACAGCGCGGGCGATGTTGTCGGGGTCGGCCAGGTCGAACACGAGGATGGGGAGCTTGTTGTCCCGGCAGAGGGTGGCGGCAGTGCCGTCCATAACAGCCAGACGGTCTTCCAGCACCTTGGTAAAGGTAAGGGTCTCGTACTTCTTAGCGTCGGGGTACTTGTGGGGGTCCTTGTCATAGACGCCGTCCACCATCGTGGCCTTGAACATGATGTCTGCGCTCACCTCAACGGCGCGCAGGGCAGTGGTCGTGTCGGTGGAGAAGAAGGGGTTGCCCGTACCGCCGCCGAAGATGGCGATCTTGCCCTCGCCCATTGCGCGGAGAGCGTCCTTGCGGGTGAAGGCCGGGGCCACCTGCGGCATGGTGATGGAGGTGAACACCTCGGTCGGCACACCCAGCTGCTCCAGCTTGTCGGAGACAGCCAGAGCGTTCATCACCGTTGCCAGCATACCGATCTTGTCGGCCAGCGTACGCTCCATCCTGCCGCTGGAACGGCCGCGCCAGAAGTTGCCGCCGCCCACGACGATGCCGATCTGAACGCCCAGCTCATGGGCCTTCTTTACGCCGCCGCAGATCGCGTCCATGGTCGGCTCGTCGAAACCGGTCCCCTTTTCGCCGCCGAGGGCCTCGCCGCTGATCTTCAGAAGGATGCGCTGATATTTCAACGCCATAATAACATACACCACCTGTATCAGATTTGGCCGCGCTGTGCGCCGCCGGTTTTATCTCCTGTCTATTTTACAATAAAACTGCTCCAAAGTAAACAGGCAAACTCCAGCTCCGCGGCAAAGGTTTCCTCTTCTTCTGCACTTTGGGCAAAAAATGCTGGACATTTGCCGCGAATCATGCTATAATACTGCTTGCATCCCGGCAAAACAGAATACGCGGGCATCGTACATCGGCTAGTATATCAGCCTTCCAAGCTGAGGAGGTGGGTTCGATTCCCATTGCCCGCTCCACCAAAAACCGCCTAGGTTCGTCAGGACCTGGGCGGTTTTCTTATGTTCTGGTTGCACTTCTATTTTTTGTTCATTCGAACCGCCGCTCTCTTCCCTGCTTTTTTTGCACGTTCTCTTGATATTTTAGCTATTATGGAGTATACTAAAAATAGCTAAAACAAGGAGGTGCCTTTATGATTGCTGCAACTGCTACTGCAACGGAAATGCAGAATAATTTTGGACGCTACCTGAATCTGGTTCTGAACGGTCAGGAAATCATCGTCACGAAAAACGGGCGCGAAGTTGGGCGTTTCATCCCGAAGGGGGCTGCGGTGTCTTATCTGACGGACTCTTTGACCGGCATCCTGCACGGCGATATTGAGCTTGACGAAGCAAAATCGGAAAGGCTGGCAGAAAAGTATGGTGTTACTGATTGACGCAAATATCATTCTGGATGTTCTGCTGAACCGTCCCGAGTTCGTCAAAGAATCCTCTCTTGTCTGGAAGCTCTGCGAAACTGAGCAGGCAAAGGGGTATATCTCTGCGCTGACGTTTGCGAATTTGGTCTACATCATGCGCAAACAGCTTACGCCGGAGAAAATCGAAGATATTCTCCAGCGGCTCGGCTTGATTTTCGAATTTGCAGACCTCACTTCTGCCGACGTGTCTAAGGCGGCTGCGCTGCATTGGGCTGATTTTGAAGATGCAGTTCAGAGCGTCACCGCTGAGCGGATCCATGCCAACTACATCATTACCCGCAATGTCCGGGACTTCACCAAAAGCAGCGTTATGGCATTTACACCCGCAGAGCTTCTGGCTCGGGTGTGAGCCTTTCCTCCTCCCTCCCGCATTCTTCGGCGGGTCGTTTGTGTCTTTTTAGGGCGCTCAGATATCAGCATCTTCTCGAATCCTCCCAAGATATTTTTTCTTGCTTTTTAGATTTTATGTGGTATTATCAAGGCACAATAAGCAAAAGAGGTGATTCTTTATGCCCACCCGCAGCCACCCCGAATCTGCCCGTATCATCCGCGAGGCACGGCAGGCCGCCGGGCTGACGCAGCTGGAGCTTGCGGAGAAGCTTGGTG
>OAWA01000734.1_pt1 | contig 20139 bp, 12 predicted proteins | sample 1516971 | NCBI WGS metagenome assembly OAWA01 (sample SAMEA2580097, study PRJEB22360) | human gut metagenome | biome: human gut; feature: human-associated habitat; material: faeces | place: Denmark | collected 2008/2010
GCTGCGGCAGCGGCATCAGCGACCAGGCGAACCCACCCACGAGCTGCGCGGCGAGCGGGCAGAAGATGCCCGCGAGCATGCCGAGCCGCGCAGTGAGGAAGAGCCCTGCGGGGATCATCCACGCCGCGGTCACCGTGTTGGCGAGCGCGCAGAGGAGCATCGTGAGCGTGCCCGCGGCCGTGAGGCCCTGCGAGGAGAACGCCGAGCCCGCGAGGTAGATGCCGAAGACCACGAGGTTCGAGAGCGTGCAGAGCGCGAGGCACCAGAGCGCCTTGGCCCACCAGGCGCGCCCGAGCGGGAAGCCCAGGCCTAGAAGCCCCCGCATCCGCGTGCGCGCGTCCGCCCGCGCGACGCACGCCACCACGAGCGAGAGAGCCACGGGCAGGAAGAGCGCGTACCAGTAGTTCCACGCGCTGAAGATCTGCACGCCCCGGTAGGGCATCGCGCCGAGCAGCGGCATCGGCAGCGCCATGAGCACGGCCAGGCGAACCGGTGCCGCGTGGCGCGACTTCAGGGCCTCAGCGCGCAGGCCCGCGAGCAGGCCGATCTTCTCGCCCGTCATGCCGCCACCTCCCCGCGCGCTCGTCGCCCCTCCCGGCAGACGCTCATGAAGAGTTCCTCGAGGTCCTGCCCGGGTCGAAGCGCATCCTCGTAGGCGAGGCGCCCCCCGTAGATGATGCCGATGGTGTCCGCCATCTGCTGCACCTCGGAGAGGATGTGGCTCCGGGCGAACCCAGTCCGGGCCGCCCCTGCGCGTGACGATCACTGTCGTGCCCGCCGCCGCGAAGCCGCGGATCTGGTCGCGCAGCTCCTCAATGCCGATGGGGTCGAGGCCGTTGGTGGGCTCGTCGAGCACAAGCAGGCGTGGCCGAGCGATCAGCGCCAGCGCGAGCCCCAGGCGCTGCCGCATGCCCATCGAGAAGCGCCCAGCGCGCTTCTTCCCGGTGTCCGCGAGGTCCACGGCGGCGAGCACCTCATCTATGCGGCTCTCGGGAAGGCCCAGCAGCGTGGTGCGCACGCGCAGGTTTTCGCGTGCGGTGAGGTTGGGGTAGAGCGGCGCCTCCTCGATGAGGCTGCCGATTGCGTAGAGGTCCTCGCGGCGCCAGGCGTGCCCGGCAAAGAGGATCTCCCCGGCCGTCGGCCGCAGCATTCCGCAGATCATTTTGAGCGTTGTCGACTTGCCGGCTCCGTTGGGACCGAGCAGCCCGTACACCTCGCCCTCGCGGATATGAAGGCTCACGTCGGCCACGGCGTCCTGCGCCTGGTCGCCGCGGCCGAAGCGCTTGGTGAGCCCACGCGTCTCGAGCATGTAACCCATGGGTTTATCCTTTCTCTTCCGGGCGTGCGGGCCGAGCCACCGTGCCAGCGCGCCTTACCTTTTTGGGTTCACCATCCATGATGGGGCGCGTTTCTAACGAAGCTGTAACGGCCGTTGGGCTCTTTTGGCGCCAGCCCTTCTCGACCCGTACGCCACTCATGGTATGTTTATCGCGATAACAAGGACGGAGGTGCCCGTGGCACGCAATAAGTACCCGGAGGAGGCGGTCGAGAAGATTCTCGACGTTGCCGAGCGGCTCCTCGTGGAGCGCGGCTACGAGCACACCACGATGATCTGAAGAGCAATGCGCTAAACCGAAAAAGGCAAACCCTGGAGACGTGATTTTTGCCATACCTGCTCGACTTCCCGCGCAAGGCAGGCGCCACGCGCAGCATGTACTGTATCTTGGACATCGGCTCGATGTCGACGTAGACGTTGAGCGTGACCATGGCGTTTCCCTCTATGCCGAGAGGCTGTATAAGCCGCCGTGGCGGGCGACGATTCGTGTCCTCCCAAAATAATGCGTAAGATCGAGCGGAGGCTGAGCCTGCCGAATCGGAGCAATAGCACCCGAAAAAGCTCTGGAAAACTCACCGATTTCGCGTGCGCTGATGGCGCGAAGGCGGATGTTGGGAAGATGATACGGCGGATTTGTCGCGTCGAGTTGGCTGTCTGCAATCTGAATCGTTCGGCGGTTTGTTTTGTTATGGCCGATGCCGTACGAAACGTACCGAAATGTGTGCGCATAGGTGCGGCCCGTCTCTATACCTTGGCTTTCGGTTGCCAACTGATTTGCGATCAGCCCGAAATAAGGCGACGATCGGGATCCTCTAACTCGGATTTCCCGCTCGGTTCCTAAGGCGCTTAGAGTTGGCTCATAAGGGCGAAAACAAAGCCACCCGCGACGATTCTTTCAGTCATCGCTCTTGTGCATCCCTCATGACCTGCGGAAATGCAAGACGTTAAAGCCACTGGCTACGATTCACTTTGCCAAACGGGTGTCGAAGATGATAGTCGGCTGTTTTGGCGTTCATATCGGACGTTTCAGGGCCTCAAAACCAACCCGTTTTTGTCCCGGGACAAAAATGAAACTGCGGGCTTGCGGTTTCGAAATAGTTCACGGATTTGCCCCAGGATTTGTCTCAAACGCCTACGCGAAGACACACTGCAGGATTCGGCAGCATGCCGGCCAAGACCGACGACCCAACTGGAGTTAACTGGAATGGCGCCGCAACAAACGAGCGTGAAAGAGTGAGAGTAGGCTGACAGGGTTCTGACCTGCATTTTTGAGTGCCGCAGTGTGCTGCTGAGTTTCGTTTCGTACGAGAGTCACGGCAAAGCCACCAGCGACGGCGGTGAGTAAATACGATGATCTAGCCTCTGTTCCCGCGTCGGAACGGAGGCTTTTTCTTTGGCTATTTACTTCCTTTCACCTGCGATTTCGCGATTAACTCCCCCGTGTCTCAAGACGGCAAGGCACGGGGCGGTATTCGGAGGAATGGGAGTAAGGATTTATCCCAAGTGAGTGGACGCGCGGTTTTTGTCCCCGAGTGCGAAAGGGGGCCGTTTCGGGGCCCATGAAACTCAAATCGGGTTGCAGCGATTAGAGCCGCTGCTCACCACTTGCAGTAATTCCGCGAAACGGTCAATGGCGGCGAGCGCGTCCTTCTTGTCGATTTCCTTGGACTCTTAGTTCTTTTCGAGCGTTATGCCGTAGCGCCCCTCGCTTCAAATCCGTTTCCTATGGCGACAGCCGTAGCAATCCGCTTTGTCAGAATTGAAGTCGTGGCGTTGACGCGTCTGAGATGAATGCCATCTTGAATGCAAGCAAGGGGCGCGCCATTCCTCGTTCCGCCAGACCTGGTTGTATCGCTTCTAGGCTTTCACCGGGGCCGCGCCCTTCTTTCAGTCCCTGAAGGGCGCGTAGAATACGATGAGATCGTCGTGCAGGTCCGCATACCACCAGCTGCGGAACCTTCCGTTCTCATGGCTGAATATTTGTTCTTCCATCATACGGCAAGTGAACAGCGGTCCTCTGTCCGGCTCTCCGCTCGATTCGTGCTTGCGGCCAACGAGCCAATCCAGCATGTCAGCCCAAGTGCGCTATGCTGCGGGCATCGATTCCGGCATGGCCGCAACCAGCTGGTAGGGTGCAGCCTCCATCAAAGTAACGCCGACGAGGTTTGACCGTTCATTCTGCCCCTTGATAGAATCGGGCAAAAAATCCAGGCAGGAGGAAGAAATGATTGGGCAGGTTTATCACGTCGGGTTGACTGTCAGCGACTTGGATCGTTCGGTAGCTTTTTACCGCGACATCTTGGGGCTTCGCTACGAGGGCGAGCTGTTGATGGAAGGCGGAGAGACCGAGGCGATGTTCCAACGGGGAAACTGCAGGGCTCGTGTCGCGTACCTGAACGGGTCGGACCAGCTGAATATGCCGCCCGTGGAGCTGATCCAGTTCGTCGGCGACGAGGTTGCCCACAAAGCAGCCGACCTCTTCACCACCTCCATCTCGGAGCTTTGCTTTTACGCCGACGACGCCGACGCGGTGTATCAAAAGCTGATGGAGCAGGGCGTGGAGTGCCTCTCCTCGCCACAGGAGTTCGATTTTCGCCACGATGGCTTTGGCCGCAGCCGTGCTTTCTATTTCCGCGATCCTGATGGGATCATCCTAGAGATCATGCAGCCACTGGACGATTAATAGGCGAACTGCCTACCATTTCTCGGTGCCTGGGAAAGTGTCTTAACTGACGATTATGGGGGCATAAGCCAGCGGATTGGGAAGATATGCCCTCATACCGGGGCATATCCACGTCACGAGCAAACCGTCCTGCGCAGGTCGTTGACACCGGGCTCGGCGCTTGCAAAAATTGAATCTGATAACGCCCGCACGGTATGTATTTTACCTTCCGCGGGCGTCTTGCCCTTCTGCCCCCGTTTGTCCGCATGCCTTCGGCTTGGCTTTGGGCGCCACCGAAATGCGCCCAGTTAGGAGCTCGTATGTCCTCGCAAGCACCGGGTGTCGAGTTTGGCCGCGTGATCAGCTTTCTCAAACGTCGTTACCCCGGCTTCGCGGAGGCGGCGTATCAGGAGTTCATCGCTCAGGTCGAGCCTGATTTCGATGAGCTGTCATATGAGCATGTCGAGCGTCTCCATGAGCTAGCGTTGGAGTGGGCCATCTTCGACAAGCCCTTGGAGAGCGGGCTCTCGGGTATCGAGCTGTACTGCGAGGAGAATCCCGACCGACGCGGAAACGGCTATCTGAGCAAGCTTCGCGAGGCGGTGAATAATCAATTCAGCAGTATGTTTTCCGTCGAGCATGTCGATATTGCCGCGCATCGTCTCGAGCTGCAGGATGTTTACACGGGCGAGATGTTTTGGGTGCGTGATTACTCGCTTTCTGAAGGGCTTTTCCGCGAGGGCGAGCAGGGGCCATGCGGGGTCATCGTGACACGCCTTACAAAGTCGGTCGGCGCATGGTTCTTTCCGGGTAACGTGGTCGCCTTCTATCCGGTTGTTATGGCGGACCATATGAAAGAGGTTCTTAGGGAAGAAGGCGGAGAGCGACCTTCGTTCCTGGAGCTGGCGCGCCAGACGTACGGGCCCCGTGGGGGCGTGGTGAGCGGATCGCTCGAGGCGCAGTTCCCCGACGTGGACTTCGAAGATCCAGAGCAGCTCGCCGATTTCCGCGTCCAGCTGGCGGATCGGTACCGCGAGCTCGCGGACCGTTTCGCCCTCAAGGCGACATGGGAGAGCGTTGTGTTCGACATTGCTCATGAGGATGGGAAGATCATGCCCACCGAGCTGATGAAGCGCTCCCTCGGGGATTTGGGGGAGACGCGCGTGAGTACGATGGAAGACCTCGACGAGATCCTGGGCGTCTGGATGGCCGCATGGAACGTCATGCCGCATAACGCGCTGGGCGGTCGCGCGCCGGCGGAGTCGTGACGCTCCTGCGGCCATGCGGAGTTCGGTGGGTGCCCTGTTGACGGCTCGTCGCGATTGCCGTTAACGACCCCAGAGATACTCCTCCATCTTCTCCGCCAGATGAAGCGGCGCGGGAAGGTTCACCTTCATGTCGCTCTTGAGCAGCTGCACCATATTCCCGCGGCTCGCCTCGGCGCGGCGAACGCATTCGAGCGCGAGGTCCTCGTCATCGCTTGTGAGCAACACGTATTCGCTCAATGATTTTGTATGCACGAGCATATTGGGGCGCTCGATGCTCGATCCGCGGAATGCATTTTGATACTGCGGGTCACCCGGCTTGGGCGCAAGCGCGAGCAGATATCCGTCCGCCTTGAAAATGCCCTGCTTTTGGGACCGCCTGGGCGCCCAGGCGCCATCACCCGTGTTCTTTGAGGCGAGATCGGTGTAGTAGTCGGGCACCTCGCCCCCTTCGCCAAGCCGAATGCGCAGGATGTTCAGCTGCGTGCCATCGCAGTTGAACGGGTGGTCCAGGATGGGAGCCTTGCGCTTGTCGGGAGTGCGGGTGGGACCATAACGCAGCGCGCCCTTGGCAAGGCCTCCGTCTGAGATGCCCGGCCACCAGGTTTTCGTGCGGATGGGGCCGTACGAGTGGACGAGCAAGAGCGCATCCCGGGGCGCTTCGTATCTCAACTTGTCAATCAGTCGCTTGAGCATGAAGCCGTCGGCGCGAGAGGGGGCGCTGGCGTTCAGGGGGCTGGTCATGCGAGCAAGCTCCAGCTGAGCCTTCCAATAGGGAATCCAGTCCATGCTGACCTGCGGAAGAAGCGCATCGGTCCTGCCGCTTTTGTAGTTGACCCGCGTGGCGATGAGCGCCTCCTTTCCCCAATTCTGCGTCTTTTGCAGGGAGGTGAGGTGGATGCCATAGAGGGGCGCCGAGGACTTGAGGGCGGGTGCGTCTTTGAACTGGTATATGAATCCGAGCTGGCGCATGAGGTCGCGCACGGCACCCGTCACTCGATAGCCGAAGGTGTCGGCCTGTTCATCTGCCTTGCTGCCCCGAGAGCTCTTGCCGCCATGGACAACGAGCTCGTCGTCCTCGCGGCGCGCCTTCCCGCTGCCGCCCGGGACGAGGAACTGCGACAACCTCCCGCTCAGTGCAAGGCCCATGCGGAGCGCCTGCTTGGGATCAAGCGAGCTTGTTTTGTGGACGAGCGAGTAGTCGGGCAGGATGACGATGCATGCGGTCGGGATGCCCCCATGCACCGTGCCCAGCGTCTTGAGCACCATGTTCATTCGCTTGCGCACATCGGCGATGGAGCTGGACGGAAGCATGGTGAGGAGCTGGTCCGGGGTGCGTGTCGTCATGCCGATGCTGACTCCATCGATCTCGCCCTCCGGCCCGAGGAACGCGACGACCTCCCTGCGCGCGGCATCGAGTTCGTGGGAATCGGCCTGTGTGCCAATGAATTCGAGCTCGATGCGCTGACTGCCCGTGGCGGCGGCAAGGCGATGCCTGTTGGCGAGCACCCATGCGGCGCGCTCGCCATCGGTTTTGAGCTTCTTCTCGTCGGGCAACTTGCTCAGGTTCCTGAGCTGCTCGCATATAGGATCGGGAGAGGGCGTGGCGATTCCCTCCAGGCACGAGGCGACAAACTCAAAGAGCTCTGCCCTGTCATTGATGGTCAGTCCGGCTTTGACCTTATGGGAGGTCTGCCATGTCGCCGCGGCTGCTTGCGGAGACAGGATCTGGAGCTCGCGTCCAGGTTGGGCCCAGCCGTCCATGTGCTGCAGGTAGTCGATCACATCGGGCAGCTCGACGCCCGCGAAGTCCTTGAGGTTGCGAGCGCTTGCCCCATTCCAGCCAATGCTCTTGTCCTTTGGGTCGTACCCATAGGGAGCGCGGCACCAACGCGAACCGGGCCAGCGGACGAGCGCGTTGACGTCACTTTGGAGGTACGGCTCGAAGCCCTTCCCAAAAGTCCAGGCCCCCTGCGCAAAGCGGCGGATCGAGGCCTTCACATTGAGGCGCACCTCTTGGCAGGGCGGCACCGTCTGGGTGCTCAGCTTGAGGCAGACGGCGTAGGCGAAGCCGTCATGCCAAAGGATCTGAGAGAGCAACTCGCAAGGGGAGCCGTTGCTGCTCATGATGCGCTCGAAGATTAGGTCCTGCCCGCAGGAGAGGTGACAGGTCTTTCCGTCGATCCTGTCTGACATGGAAAGGGAGAACCCCGTGAAGGTCAGGTTGCCGGCGGGGCGGCGGTTCTCGTCAAAAAGGGCGATGGATTCGGGGCGCATGTGCCGCGCCAGCTCATTGGGCGTGATGAGATTGATGACACGGCTGTAATCCGCATCTCCGAACTTGCTTTTGGGGCATACGTTCGCAACCCAGTTGGTGAGGATCGCGCACAGTCGAGACAGGTCGATGGGCGCGTTCGTGGTGAGCCAGCCGGGAATGCGGTCATTGCGGAAGCGCGAGACGGGCTTGACCTGCACCGGCTGGTCGAGGTACTGCAGCAGCTGGTCATCGAGCGCTCTGCCGCTGATGTTGTACGCCCTGTGCGCGTCGCCCACCAGATCGATGAGCGCATCGTGCAACTCGGGGGACATGTTCAGCAGGTGGTAGGTCGCGGTGAACGAGGGGTCGGGGACGAGCGACATGAGGTGCAGCGAGCTTTTATCTTGAGTGCCGCTGCCCTGCGCTCCGGGATTGTTTGAGTTGGTCATGGTTGGATTCCCTTCGTGAGGGCGGAGAAGAATGGGCCGTAGAGCGCTTGCGCCACGACGGGTTGCACGCTGCCGCCGATCAGCTCATTCATATAGCTGATGAGCAGTTCGAGCGTGCGGAATGACGCGCGGGTCGTGTCTTGGCCTCCGGTGAAGGCGGAGTCGGCGAAGTAGATGTGCGGCGGCCGGCGCTCCAGGTCACGAACGCGGGCAAGGCGGCCGAAGATCTGCACCAGCAGCACCATGAGCGTTGCTATGATGTCGCGCGTCAGGTAGTCGTCGAACGAAGCGTGGTCCCTCAGGCTGAGGGCCTCATCGCGCTCGAGCGTGACCCAGCGCCGCCACGCGCCCTCGCGAATCTCGCGCTCGAACGAGGGCGATCGGGAGTCGAGGTGCCGCGACTGCTCGCATATCAGGCCGACCATGCGCTTGAAGCGGACGACCAGGTCTTGCGGGATGCCCATGGGACGCACGGCAAAGATGAGTGTGTCGATGGCGGAATGGCCGAGGTCGTCCACGATGTTGAATCCGCGCTCGATTGCCATGGCGGGTGCTACCAGGATGCGCGCTTCGTGATGGGCGAATCGATACACCTCGGCGCGTGGGAGGACGTCGTTGCTTTCCAGGGAGAACGGGTCGGGCATTGCGCCCTCGCGATGGGGGACAAGTCTGCACACCCTCTCGCTTCGCCCGCGGCGGCGCAGCTCGCCCTGCAGGGTGTCGCGTGCCATGATGGCTTGTTCATAGCTGTTCACGATGACGAGCGCTTTGTGCGAGCGCGGGTCGTCCATCTCGAAAACCAGGGTGTCCACAACGCTCATGAGCACACGGCGAAGATTCTCTCCGCGTTGTGGGCCGCTTCCCGAGACCGTAACGTCCAGCTCCAGGTCGCGTACGGTGGAGCGCGTGAGAAACTCGGCGAACTCGGGTTGCGCGTCGAGCAGGTAGTCGACTGGCTGGTTGATATGGAACTGCAAACAGCCCGGCTCATAGCTCGAGCCCGAGAGCATCAGCGCATGCGGCCCGCACGGATTGCCCTGCTCATCGGTGTCGAGCCATGGGAGCGCGGTCATAAGGGCGCGTCCGGTTCCAAATTGGCGATAGAGCTCGATGTCGTGCTCGTCGGTGATCTTGAAGCCGCATAGATTGCCCACGGGGGAGGCGGGCAGGTAGGGGGCCTGGCGGCTGGTCGAGGCGTGGATGAAGTCGTAGAGCATCTCAATCGACTCGTCCCTAAACGCGAGCATGTCGGACGCATGGTCGAGGTCGTGCAGGTGGCCGTCAAAGCTCACGGCCTTGAGGGTGAAGGCGAGACGTTCGCGCAGGGTGGGGGAGAGCTCCACCCCGCGCTGCTTGAGATAGCTGTCGAATTCCTGCCTGAAGTGCGCATCGTTCGTCCCGTCGCGCACCGCGTGAATGGCGCTGCGCAGGTATACGTCGCCCATGTCTTTGTCCTCGCGGCGATAATCGCCGCGCGTGTCGATGCAGTGCTGCAGGTCCTCGATGAGCGAATCGGGCAAGCGCCGGTCCTCGGGGGTCTCGTCGGTTCCCCTCAGCAATTCGAGCAGGGAGAGCGTGGTGAACGTGCGGCCCTTGAGCTCTTTCCACTCGGCGATGGCGGGCTTGCGCGCCTCCGCCGAGAGGGCCTTGGCGATGGAGTCGGAGCTGCCGCGCAGGTCGTGCAGGTACTCGAGGTTGGGGTCGTCGACCTTCTCGCGTGGCGGGCGCTTGAGCGCTCGTGCCACGGCATCGGCCGATTCGCGGATGTATGCCCCAAAGCTCTCGGAAGGGGCAAAGAGAGCGTCGAGCTGGGACTGGACGCGGTCCGCTTCATCGAAGATGACGAGGTCGAAATCGGCTAGGGCATGCTCGAAGAACGGTTGGCGCTCGGCGCTCACGGTGGTCAGCGCAAAGCCCGCGGTCGTGGTGATGACCACGCGCGAGCTGAGCGCCGCGCGGGCCATGGATTGCGCGGGGCATATGTCGAAGAAAGGGCAGGCGCGCCTGTTGCCCCGTGGGTCCTTGAGGCCAAAGCAGGGGCAATCGCCGTAACCGGTTGGAGCGTCCGCATGTTCGGCCATGCCGTCCAGCAGGCAGGGCGCCTCCAGGTATCGCGCCACGGCGTTGTCCAGCAGCATGCCGCCGGTTTTTGACGCGAGCTCATCGAGGTGCTCGAGCCGGCGGTTCTTGGAGATGAGCGGGGAGGCCTCGATGCCGAGGCTCTCAAACAGCTCGAACGACTCGATGACATCGGAGATGGAGTTGTGCACCGTCGCCACGCGCAGCCCGCGTTTAGCGCAGGCGTAGGTGAGGACGTTGGCGAACACGGATTTGCCCGATCCCACGATACCCACCATGTTGATCGCCCGCTCGATGGTGATGCCTTCGGCGGCGGACGCCGTGGCGCCCTCGAGGCGCTTGAACAAGCCGCGCTCGAGGGCGGTCTCGAGCACGAGGACGAGGTGTGTCTGCCCTGTGAGTTCACCCATCTCGCGCGCGGCGGAAATGAGCTCGTCGAGTGTGAAGGTTATGGCGGGGCGCACGCCCTTGTGCGGGATGTCATTGACCTTGCGTGATTCCGCCGCCTTGGCCATTTCGAGCATGGCCGGGGGAATCGAGACCGCGCGCGGGCTTCTGGGCGGCGTATCGCTCGCGCTCCGGGGATTGTCGCGCATCTTGCGCTCGGGTTTGGCCCAGTAGGTGTGGCGCACGCCTGCTTTGGCTTGGGGGCCGCGGGACTTGCAAGGGATGGGTTCGAGCACGCATGCCATGTATAGGTCCTCGCGTCGCTCGCCCTCGTCTGGACCTTCGCCAAAGGCGGTTTGGCGGCGGACGATATTGCCGTCAACCATGTCGAACATGCGGAAGGCTCTCGTCTCATCCTCCATGTAGGCCTCGAGCTTTTTTGCCCAACTGTATCCAGAGGAGAGGTGCCTGAGGTGCCGCCGCGCCATCTGGAGCACGTGCTCGCGCTCGCCAAAGGATTCGGGCTGCAGCAGGTGGTAGTTGCAGAGCAGCAGGTTGGCCTTATCGGCGCGATGCGGCCCATCGTATCTTCGAGAGAGGACGAGCAGCTGCTCGACATCGGTGATGGTTCGCGCGACGCGGCGCCCCTCCTTGGGGTCATCAAAGCGCATCGCAATCTCGGCCCGGAGTTTTTCGAGGTTCTTCCTCGCATCCGACATACCCATCACGCATCCCCCATCTCGGTCTTGAGGTGTTGGGTGAGTTCGCGTAGCGTTTTGATTGAGTAGCCGGGTTTGTGAGCGAGACGGCGATTCGCGGCCCGTCGCCGGGGTGGTGGCGTATCGGCGGGGACAACGTAGATGGCCTCGCTCGCCGCCATGGCCTCGCGCATGTCGTCGCCCTCGATGCTGCGCTCGAGCCGGTCGATATCGTGGTGGTCTTTTGCGTCCACGGCTATGGTGTGACCGCCTGGCAGGGTGATGAGGATGTCGCAGGTGTCCAGATGCGGCCAGGGCTCAAAGGGGAGGCCGAGTGCCTGGACCTTGCGGGCAATTTGGAGCTCGAGGATGCCCGGCTTGGCAATGAAGCGCATCACGCCGCGGCGTAGGCGGTACGAGTTCGGCGGGACATCGGGCAGGGTCTTGTACTCTTCGGCATCGACGTGCGCGGTGCAGCGGGCGTCGAGGCACATGGGTCGCAGGCCATGCAGGGACATGGTCCACCCGCAGACGGGGCAGACTTTAAGGCCGAGGGGCACCCGTTCGTAGGCGGTGTCGATGAGCTCCTGGACCCATGCGCCGTCGACGCGCGCCGTTTCCCCTTGGTCGAGTTGATCGACCTCGAGCACGGCGAGATTCGCGTGAGCCGCCGCGGTACGCTCCTCCCAGCTGAGCGTGGGGTGCAAGATAAGGAATTTGCGACCGAACACATACGCCGCCTGCCCGGCGTCTCTGAGCGTGGAATACACGCGATTCTCATGGAGGTCATCGGTGCTGCCGTTGCCGTTGATCCAGAGGAATTCCAGGCAGTCCTCGGTGATGTTGAAAAAGCTCCCACCCACCTCAGCGAAAGGGCCGAGCTCGAGGCATTCCAGGTTGCCGAGTTCCTCGCGCGCGGCAGGGGTCCACTGCTCGATCCACGTTGACAGGTCGCGTGTGCACCACGCGCGGATGAAGCTCGACTCGCTGAAGCCGTCAAGCAGATTGCGTAACGCCTGGTTGTCCTCGGCGTGTTGCGCATGCAGCGCTGCGAAGCGCTGGATGCCGAGCCGCAGCTCGTTGCAGTAGGGATAGCGTCGAGGGTTGGCCGCAAAGAGTTCCTCGCGTTTGCGCAGGCCAGCGGCGATGAGGAACACCGTCTCGAGGAATTGGTTGCGGAGCTGCGTAGACTCGCAGCCGTTGCTTGCGGGTTCGCCCTGCGCTCCGTCGTGCATGCTGGGAGGCCTATTGTTCATGGGAGGCGCCTCCGCTCGCATCGGCTTCGGGCCCGGCTGGGCAAAGGGCGTCTCGCTCCAGCTCGACCATGTAGTTGACTGCGGCATTGACGATGAACTCCCCGGGCGCCATGCCGCTCAGGTAGCTCGCCCGCAAGATGCGCAATAGTTCCCACTCCGTGAACTCGATGTCCATGGTGGTCATGTGGGCGTCATCGCCCCGTGTCTGCTCGGCTTCGGCGAGCAGGGAGGCCATGTTGTCGGCAAGGAAGCGCTCGAGTTTCACAAGTTCCGCATCGGTGAAGCCGCTTGCATCCCACGAGTCGCAGGCCGGGGCGATGGTCTCGGCCGTGTCGTGGTCGCCGTGCGTGTTGATGCGCGTGAACCGTACAGGCAGCTCGTCATGGCCGTCCATGGTGCGCGGGTAGTCGTAGTCGAGGTAGATGTTCTTGTATGCGCCGAAGAAGTGGTCGTAGAGGAGCATGGTGGGGAGCGTCCTTTCCGATTGGTGGGTTTGCCGTTGCGGGTTGGCAGCCATCCCTATTCCAGCAACACCTCCAACGGGATGACCTCCTGGGGGATGCGTTTCCCCTCGCGGATGGTCTGCAGGAACATCCAGCGGGCGAAGAGCGGCACTTCGCGTGAGATCTCGTCGAGATGCTCGGGGAACGATTGGCGCGGGGCCATCTCGATGTCGAATCCCCTGTGCAGGCGCTCCTTTTGGAGTTGGGCCATCTTGCGGTAGAACGGTTTCGCCAAGCGGATGGAGACGTTGCAGACCTCGCGTGCGCGCGAGACCTCGGCGACGCCCGAACGGTCGATGTCGCCCCAGTACAGGACGTGGTCTTTGCGGTAGTTGACGCCGGCGAGCGTCTCGTCGAGCAGCCCGGGCGTGCAGACGGCGCCTCCCGCCCCGTAGACGATGCCTCCCAGCTGCTGTCCCAACACGCGGTCACGTCCCGCTTCGCCCAAGACGTACTTCAGGCTCTCATAGGTGTCGCCGTTTTCAACGACCAATATGGGCGCGATGGAACCGTGCGGTATGAAGGTCTCAAGGTGCTGCCTGTCGGGATCGATGATGTGGAGGGCGTCGTTGTCGACTCCGATCCGCTTGAGCAGGCGGCCGAACGAGCCGTCGAGGTGCTCTGAGAGCGCCTTCTCGTCGTTGAAGATCTCGTAAGCCCGCTGGTTCAGAGTCGCCGCGATCGGGAGATGTGTTTCCGTCCGGGCGAACCAGCTGTCGAGCATGCGCAACCTGTCGATGTTCCTCTCGGTCTGCAGCGGGGCATCCGCGAGTCGATGCATCCGGATGCCGATGAACTGCGATGCGGGTCGGAAGGCACTGAGCCGAGGGGTCTGGTGCGAGTCGCCTTGCTGGCGCGCGCCGTCTTGCGCTCCATCCAAGCGCGGCGGATGGATGGTGAAGATGTCATTTGGCCCTGGATGCCGTAGGTCGCCTCGTTCGAGCGCGATGATCTTGCAATCGAGCATGACCTCGAAAAGCTCGGGTGCCTGCACACCTTTGTCCGGTGCCTTCAGTACATTGAGGAGCGCCTTTCGTTTGATGGTGAGCTGGGCCCTATTGGAAAGGCTGTTCGCAATTCCATGTGCCCTTCCGCCGGGGAGCCCCGCCGTATCCTGGAGCCATTCGAAGAGTGCTTGCTCAGCTTCGATGCGCTCACGCGTTCCGTAACCCATGATATGGTCCCTTCACCTCGGTCTTCCTGCGGAAAGGCGGGGCCCATAACGATAGGGCCTCCCGCATATCGAGTATGCGATTTCGTGCGGACAAAACTTTGCGATTGCGCTGGCGGTGCGTCGCCTCGATCGCGATGGCCTGCTGCACTCCCGCTGGTCTCACTCTGATGGATTGGGATCTTGCATGGATTGAGAATTATCGCTATTTGGCAATACTTGAATATCATCGGTATGGGACGGATTGCCGTATGCTGTCCACAGCATGGGATGCGTCGTCACGGTTCATTCGAGGCAGCTGGATCCGCGCGTGCGCAGCACCTTATCGAGGCATTCGATGACCGTTCGCGCAGTCTGTTCGTTGACATCTTGCGAGCGTATGCACAGACCCGCATGTATGCGGTTTCTCATCGTGTTGATCGTGCGCGCGCATCGGGCCTCTTCGACCCAGTCGGGTTCTCGAGCTCTTGGAAGCACTGCGGAGAGCTCTTGCAGCTTCTTGGGCCTGATGCGAGGATAATTGACTCATTTTGCGAGATGCGACGACGTCATGCACGAGGCTGCTGGAGAGATAGAAGCGCAGATGCCCCAGGGGCACGCTGGGCACGTGCGACCGGGAGAGGATATTCTGATACTTCGAGTATCCGTCGACCAGTGGTCCGAAGACCGCATTGGCGTTCACGGCCAAGTAAGTCCATACTCGGTTCTGTCCGACTCGGTTCTGGCCGAGTAATAGTTTCATGTGATTGCGCGGATATTTCAAATGTGGCCAAGCACATGGCCAAGCACGTATGGCGCTGATGGGCATTGGGATGGGGTTCTGGCGTTCATCCCCATCTGCCCCGCGCGACCACCTGAGTGCATGCGCCCGAGCATTTGATTTCCTTCACATGCCCAGGCACTCTTCATATCGGCGTTATCATTGGGTTGGTTATTCCATCGATAGGAATTGATTCGTCGTTGCGGGCGTTGCTGGAGGGTGTGTCGCTCGCGGGATTCAGGGAGGGTCTGATGTTAGAGCCGGCGGGCGTCCGAATCAAGAATTACGATCGTCAATTAGAGTCGCTTCGAACGGAGCTTTACACGGCGACACAGCGATGTCGGGCCGCTTCTTCTAAGGTCAACGCCGCGGCTGAGGAGCATCGCCTCGCAAAGGAGCATCTTGAGAAGCTCAAGGTGATGAATCCGTTGTTTCGCCGCGGTGCGCACGAGAGGGACCTCAAAGATGCGGAGGAGAGAGAAAGGTGCGCTATACGCGCGAGCCTGGCTGCAGCGCGGGAGGAGTCTTCCGCTCGAGAAGAGGCAGAGAAGCTCAATGGTCAGATAGAAGAGGTCGAGCACGATAGGCGGGCGCTTGAGAACCACATGATTGATGCCGAGGCATGCTACGAGAACAATCCTGAGAGCATCATCGGCATGTCCCAGCTTTGGAAATGCCTTGAGCGCCGCATCCGCCTTTTCAAAGCCGAGGGTCCTATGGGCCCCGTTTACGATCCTATTGCTCTTATCGGAAATCCAGGCGTTGGGAAGACCCGATCGCTGTCTGTTATCGGCGGAATGCTTTATGGTGCGGGAGTCCTGCCAAGTAATTATATTTACTCTATTAGTGTGAAGCCCGAACGCAAAGATGCCGAGCAGATTATCGAGAGCATCGATAAGGACAGCCGTGGAATCCTGCATGTGGAGGCTTCTGAACTTGTTTATGCCTGGGATGATCCAAAGTCATCCGAGTACAAATGGAACAAGGACGCCCTGGAGGCGACCAACGCCTTCGTTCGTCATGTTCATGAGATTTTTTCTCACGTCCTCATTGTAATCGAGTGCCGGCCGAAGACGGCAGAGCATGTTCTGGCGGCGTTTGACGATATCAGCGGGGTGTTCGTGCGCCCCAATGGTCGAATTATTTGTGATGATCTTGAGAGTGACGACTTGATTGCGCTGTTGATGAGCGCGGTGTGCGAAGGCCGCGAGGGCGCTCCTCTCAGCTTGGCAGACGATGCGGCGAGGGAGGAGCTGAGCCGAGGGCTTGACTTGGTGAAGCGCACCCAGGGCGAGCGATTCGCGCATGCAAAGATTCTCAAGAGGCTCGGAGACGACCTCACGGCAAGCGCGATCGAGCTCGGAATCGGTAAAACGCCGCGGGGCGAGTTCATCGTTACGACCGAGGTGGTCCGTAGCGCCCTTGAGGGCGGTGGATGGGTACCAGTTGCGGATGATAAGGAGGATCGTGAGTGCGTTCGCGCGGGCGTCATAGCGGAGCTTGATGAGCTTGTCGGCTTGAGAAGAGTGAAAGAGGGGCTCGCGAAAATCGAGCGCACGCTCGAGTACAAGCGCATGCTTGCGGCGACGTGCGGGGTGGATACGCGGGAATCGATGGAGCCCAAGCCATCGTTTGCCTTTCTGGGTCCCGCGGGCACCGGCAAGACGACTGTTGCCCGCATGATGGCGCGGTTGTTGTACGGTATCGGTGTGTGCGATACGGACAAGCTCGTGGTCGTCAATTCGAGCGATCTGGTTGCGGGGTACGTGGGGCAATCCGGTCCCAATACCAAGAAGGCTATCGAAAGCGCGCGCGGTGGCGTGCTGTTCATCGACGAGGCGTACAACCTTCAGGCGTCTGAAGGATCGGCGGGCGGTGATTTCATCGATGCGGTGATTCAGGAGCTCCTGACTGCCATGACGAGTGCAAAGACCAACGTCGTGTTCATCTTTGCTGGTTACGAGGGCAGCATGGACAAATTCTTTAACTCCAATGAGGGCATTAAAAGCCGCATTACGAACTACGTCCATTTCGATAGCTATAGTCCCGAGGAGCTTGCCGAAATCGTTATCTTCAAGCTTGAGAAGGATGGCTTCTGCCTCGCGTCGGCATCGATCGCCCCACTGGCGCGGCTCATGACCCATATCTCCACTCTCGGCGAGGAGTACGCTAACGCTCGCGGAGCCGAGAAGGTCGCTCACGAGCTCGAGGACGCGAAGGCCTTGCTGTGGGAGCGCGATTCCGAGGGGGTTGACGTGCGTGAGATTGACGAGGGAGTCATCCGCCAGGTTATGCGCGAGCACGGGATCGAGGCCCCGACCGTCTGCGATACCGTGATAGGTCCCTCGAACACTGTGGCGCGCGACCATGGGCGCGACGATGTGGACGACCGCGAATACCGCTCCAATGGCGCGGACAAGCCAGCTCCTGCACGGGAAGTCGAGGCTCCTCCTCAGTGCCTCCAGCCTTCGCGAGATGGCGATTATAAGACCTTGAGCGGCTGGATAAAAGCCTTCAAGGAAACTGGTCTATCCCAAACGTCGGACGTCGATGCCCGCAAGGGGCCCATGGCGATCAACGAAGCCCTGGAAGCGCGGGGCTATATCACGCCGAAACCTTCGCGGCGGTTCACAGAGAAGGCGCTGACTGAACTCGATGTAAGGGAAGATGAACGTGCCGGTAAAACCGGCTTCTACGTCGCCCTGCTCTACTCTCGTGAGGCATTCGAGGCCGCGCTGCGGATATGGCGCGGGTTGGGCAAGGGTCATCGCGGCTAAGTCTCTTCTCTCCATGCCGTCGTTAGAATCGATATCTTGTGTGGGCACTCCTTACAGCAGAGGCGCCCGTTTTTCTTTGAGTGCCCGCGCGAGGTGCTCGGTTGCCTGTTCATAGCGGTGCTGACGGTCGGTGAAACGCTCTGCCGCGGCCCTCTGCTTCTCTGGGCTGGGCAGGGGAATGCGCATTCTTCTGACATCGCCCACTGACAGCTGGGGAATGGTCGCACCGTGCGCGGTCTCACGCAGGAGGGTTTGCCCTTCATCGGTTGAGAGGTAGGCGAGAAGGTATTCTGGCAGGCAGAAGTACTCGGGTTTATCACATGCCCTGGAGGGTTTGGCTATCGGCGTGAGGCAGATCATGCTGTCGGGCAGAACGACGCTGTCCTGGATCCACAGGCTCCAGTGGTCGCCCTCCTCCTCATCCCATTCCCGCTTCGCAGGGCTTGTCATGGCGACCTTGAAGGGAGCTCCGCTTCGGGCTATCAAGACATGCGGTGCGAAGGGATCGATGAGCTTGAGTTTTTTCAGTCCCATGGGGCGCCCCGCCGTCTCCCATGCCTCCAGGTCACCAAGGTCATACGTGTCGCTCTTCTTGATGAGGTGCGGAAGCTTGTCGAATTCGATACACGCGCCATCTTCAAGTGCGTTCGCCGTGACGTAGTAATAGTCGACGGGGGCGACATCTCTCAAGTCCTCGGCATCGGGCAGGTTCACGATTGTCGAGCGGGGTACGCCGCGGACCACGTTGAAACATTCTCCGATGGTCGCATAGCTTGCCTCCTCGTCGACCGCGTGGGAAAGCGGTGCGAGAGAGTAGGATGTGGCTTCCATGTCTGAAATATCGAGTTCGGGAACCCAGGGCGCCGTTCCGCGTTCGCTCTTCGCATGGTCGTATTCTCTCAGCAGCGCAAGTACAGATTCGGTCGGAGATGGGGCGGGAGAGACGTCGCGCGCGTCGATGACCTTGATGTGCTCATGATTGCCATGGCTGAGCACTAGCAGCGCGTCGTTCAGCATGCCCTCGCCTTGTGAGAGCGTTTCGGGTAGATGGACAACCTGTTCGATAAGGCCTGATTGAACGAAGAGTCTCCGGTCATTCTCGCATTTTCCCAGATTGAGTAGGCGGGTGGGAATCTGCACGACCGCCCTTCCCTGCGCACCCATTATCTTGACGACCGCAGCGATGTAATACCATTCGACAGCGTAGAAATCGACATCTCTCCCGAATATGTTTCGAGCGAGTCGTCCGGCGTCCTCGACCGATTCCATGAAGCGGGTGCGAGGAACGTTCGCGGGTGGGCGGCAGTAGACGCGGCGCTGTGAGGAGCCGGACAGGCGCTCGATCTGCTCGAATGCTCCTTTGGAAGAAAAAACGTCAAGTAAAAGAGCATCTCCCCATTCGGGGTTCTCTATCCGTTCGTCGAAGTTCCCGATGGGAAAAGGAAGCGCTTGCGGCTCCCCTTCGACTTCGATGCCCCATAGCTCGCGAGGGTCGTTGGCGGGGTCCTTGTCGATTCCGATATACGCTGCGCCGCAGCATGATTCTGAGAGCGCACGCAGCATCGAATAGTCTCTCGCGCACAAATCGATATAGCTGCAAGGTTCAGGAGCGTCCGCGGGGTCGAACAGATGCGCGACGACGGGTGCGAGAAGCTCGGCTTGTCCATTGAGTTTCAACTGGATTGACTTGTCGGTGTAATGGGAAATTGGGTAGCGCATGACTGCTCCAAACTGCGGCGGCATGGTTGCGATGGGCGTACGACAATAAGTATAGCTAAACGGATATCTAAAATCTGAAAATAAAGAATCAAAAAATCCGCTTGACTTCAAGACGAGTGGAGAGTATGTTTCGTTTCAAGACGTACGGCATATATCCAATAAAACGGAATTACAAAATACGATATAGATGGAAGGAGTATGAGATATAAATCGCGTATGGGTTAAGCGATTTCATCCTGCTGGACATCGTATATGGCGGCAGATGAACCTCTGAACGGCACAATCGCCGTGAATTGGGACGGGAAAATGCACCGACGATCGGCGCACAAAGGAAAGGATCAGACATGGAAACTGAGAACACCAACAAGCAATTCAGCATCGACAACTTGCTAGAGAAAGCCAAGGAGGCGCTGCGCAAGTTCAAGGAAGTGCCCGGCAAGTTGAAGGCCGGCCTATTGGCTGCCCTTGCGATGGGAGTCGCGCTCGTCCTCATCGTTCTCACTTTGTTCCCGAGTGGGCCGAGCGATGCCCTCATCAAGCGAGTGGGCGAGGAGCACGTCTTGGCGACCATGCCAGATGCCGGCATCTACGACGCGGAGGGAAGCTGGAAGATCGATTCGGTGGATGTGATGTCCAAGGAGAAGCGCGACATGGAGCCTTTCCTCACCGCGCAGTTTGGCGACACCTACTACGAGGTGAGGTGCCAGGTCAAGGCGTCGAACGGAAGCGCGGAGCTCGAGCGGGTCCTCAGCTGCAATTTCGTGATGCACGAGGGCGAGTGGCAGCCGCCGGCCGAGCCCGCAACCCAGACGTCGACGAC
>OAWA01000735.1_pt1 | contig 20137 bp, 15 predicted proteins | sample 1516971 | NCBI WGS metagenome assembly OAWA01 (sample SAMEA2580097, study PRJEB22360) | human gut metagenome | biome: human gut; feature: human-associated habitat; material: faeces | place: Denmark | collected 2008/2010
CATCGGGAACGAGGAGCGCGGCAGCGAAGCAGACGCTGGGAGCCGCAACCCGGGCAGTGGCATCGCGTCAGCGATGACGGAGAGGTTGTACTAAGACAGAGCCTTTCCTCTGTAGGAAAGTCCGGCTCGCGGCATCGCTTCCTGTATCTTTTTGCCGAAGTTTATGGTATACTGAATCTGCGGTCTATCCCCGCTATCCTTATGGGAAAGGGGGTGACATTATGGCCTATCTTTTGACATTCCTGGTATCGGTCGCGGCAAATCTGGCGTCTGACATCATGTCCCGCTTTATTTGCAAGTGGCTTGACCGGTACGACGATGACCGTAAGCCCAACTAAATGAAAAGCCCCCTTGGAGGTAGCGACTCCGAGGGGGTTTTTCCTTTTTGGGGTGACGATCTTGACCCTTGACATTCCTGACTTTAGTATACCCGATTCCCCGCAAAAGTCAAGCGCTGTGCAGAAAGTTTACAGTCACTCTTCCCTTGATATTTATTGTATCTTTTTGTCGAAGTTTATGATATAATGAGTCTGCGGCTCGTCCCGCCCAATCTACCAAGGATGGGAGAAGGGGGGTGTCGCCTTATGGCGTATATTTTTACATTTGTACTGTCCGTCGCAGCGAATGTAGCGTCCTACTACATCTGCAAGTGGCTTGACGGATGGCTGAAGGGCCGTAAGCACTAAAAAGGACCCCCTTTCGGAGATAGCAGCTCCGGGAGGGGGTCTTTCCTTTGGGTGTGCCGATGGCGTATTTGCTTTTACATTTGCTATTTATAGTATATGCCATTCCCCGCAAAAGTCAAGCGTTGTGCAGAAAGTTTACAAGCCTGCCCTCTGTAGCAGCGCCCGCCCTTTTGCGCCATATCGGGCCTCAGGCGTCCAGTAGGAAGTGGCCCGACATGCCAAAGCCTCTCCCTTTGGGAGAGGTGGCATCGCGCAGCGATGACGGAGAGGGCAAGCCCGTCTCCCGGGAGCCGCCATGTAGCGATGGGCAGGCTCTTTGTCAGAGCGATGCTATCGCTGCGCCTGCTCTTCTTCGTCAGCGTCCTTGCCCTCTCAGTCACCTTCGGTGACAGCTCCCCCAAAGGGGGAGCCTCCCCCTACCCCCCCGGCACCAGCAGTCTCCTTGCCTCATCGAGGCGGGCGGTGCCGTCGGGGAGGTCGTTGGCGGCCAGCATCTGGCCGGGCGAGACGTGGTAGCGCCGGGCGATGGCGAACAGCTCCTCCCCCGGCTGGGCGTAGCAGATGCGGAGCGACACCTCCGGGTCGGCGGGGGCTAGGGGGTCGCCCAGCTCCACCGCCCCCACGAGAGAGGCCGTCTGCCGCGCCAGCACCGCGCCCTCGGCCCGGACGGTGAGGGACACATCCAGCGCGCCGCCCGCGCCGGCGCATTGCAGGTCCTGAACGCTCAGCCAGCACTCGGGGTAGGCGTCGGTGTCGGGCGGGAGGTCGGCGGGGAGAGGCAGGGCGTAGTCCAGCGCCTTTTCGTAGCACTCCATCTCCCCGAGGGTGTTTTCCGCAAAGGCCGACACCACGGCCCGGGCCGTCAGGACGGCTCTCCCCTCCTGCCGCCCATCTCGAATAAGGCTCACCGGCCCGAAGGACGCGAAGCAGGCTAAAATATGCGCTCCTGCGTCGGGCAGAGGGCCGGAACCCCGCAGCACTGTCGTCTCGTCCAGCGCGCAGAGCAGCGACTCGGTGGCGAGAGTCTGGGGCGTGAGGGTCGTCTCGAAGCGGGTGGAGAAGGCATCGGCCACGCATTGGAGCTGGTAGGGACGCCAGCCGCTCAGCCGCAGCATCGCCGTGGCCGTGAGGGTGGTGGAAGCCGCGCCGTCCTCGCCGGTCTCCCCTTCCGCCGCCGCAAAGCCCACCGGCTCCAGCACGCAGAGGCAGCGGCAGTCCTCGCTGAGGCCGTCTGCATCCAGGATCTGGTTGAAGGGCAGGTCGGCGGTCTGGCTGCGGAGGGCGGCGTCCCCTTCGGCCCGCCATCCGCAGAGGACGTGCAAGACCCCCTTCGCCACGGCCTTGCCCTGCATCCGCTTCAGCTCCCGCACCTCGGCGGTGCCGGTGATGTCGAGGATGGCGGCGGGGGGCTTCGGGAATGTCAGCGCCCCCTCGATGGTCACCAGCTTTTCGAGGGTGGCGGCCCGCCGCACCCCTGCCAGCGTGACCGGCTTCTGCTCGATGCCGCCCTCGCTGAGGGCCGTGATGACCTCGGTGGACAGCTGGGCGTGGACGCTCACCACCAGCCCGTAGGCCCCCCGCACCTCGATGCGGCGGGGGTTGACGGCCCGGCAGTTGAGGTATTCGGTCTGGCCCTCGACGCAGGCTGTCCACGCCGTGGCCGCGAAAGAGGGCAGCTCGAGGGCCTTGGTGAAGGGCAGCTTCTGCTCGGTCTGGCACAGCCCCGCCCCCTCTTCGCCCTGATAATACACGGTACAGCGCAAATATCCTTCCAGCGTCAGCCGCCCGGGGGCCAGCTGCTTTTGCAGCACCACCGGCTTTGCGAAGCACTTGACGATGCGCTGCACCGGCGGCAGATAGTCCGAGATCAGTAGTTCGGTCTCGAGGGGCAGCTCCGCCTTGGCGGTGCAGTCCGCACCCGCCGCAGGCAGAACGTCCCGGAACACTTTCAGCTCCATGGTGATGCTCCTTTCCTGTCCTTGCTCTGATGAGAGTGTATGCGGAGCGGGAAGGAGGTATGCAACGGTAGCGACTGCCGCCAGCGGGCTTGCCCTCTCAGTCACCTTCGGTGACAGCTCCCCCAAAGGGGGAGCCACTGGCGTGTCGGTAGGGTTTCATGCTGGACGAGCAAAGCACGATGTCTCGGGAACGGTAGTGCTCCGCTGTCTGGGCTCACGACAGCTTGACAAGGTGCGTTGTCCAGAAGCTGCTGCCCTCTGTAGCAAGGCCCGCCCTTTTGCGCCCTGTCGGGCCTCAGGCGGTCAGGCGAAAGTGGCCCGGCCTGCCAAGGGCTCCCCCTCTGGGGGAGCTGGCGAACGGAGTGAGACTGAGAGGGCAAGCCGCCTGAGTCAGAGTCGCTGCACAGCGATAAGCAGGCTCTTTGTCAGAGCGATACTATCGCAGTGTAAGAGCTGTTTGTCAGCGTCCTTGCCCTCTCCGTCATTGCTTCGCAATGCCACCTCTCCCAAAGGGAGAGGCCTTGGCATTCCGCATCGTTTCCTGTATCTTTTTGGCGAAGTTTATGATATACTTGTTTTGCGGCCTTGCCCGCCCATTTTATTGGGAAGGGGGTGAGCACCATGAGTCTATTTTTATCTCTTATCCAGTCCGTCGCAGTAAACATAATTTCACATTGTGTTTGCAAGTGGCTTGACGGATTGTCTACGGGCCGTAAGCACTAAATAAGGAAACCCCCTTTCGGAGCGGCAACTCCGTGAGGGGGTTTTCTTTTGCTTTGGCGAGCACCATGAGTACTCTTATCTCTTATGCTTTTATTATATGCCATTCCCCGCAAAAGTCAAGCGCTGCACAGAAAGTTTACAAGCGCCCTCTCCGTCACCTTCGGTGCCACTGCCCGGGTTGCGGCTCCCAGCGTCTGCTTCGCTGCGGCTGGCCTAGACAGCGGAGCACTACCGTTCCCGAGACATCGTGCTTTGCTCGTCCAGACGAAAGCTGACCGATATGCCAATGGCTCCCCCTCTGGGGGAGCTGGCGAACGAAGTGAGACTGAGAGGGCAAGGATGCTGAGACAAAACAAAAACACAGCGATAGGATGACTCTATCAAAAGCCAATGCTTATCGCTGTGTAGATGCTCTTTCGTGCCGGGCTTGCCCTCTCCGTCACCTTCGGTGACACCTCTCCCAAAGGGAGAGGCTTTGGCAGGCCGTAAGCACTAAAAAGGACCCCCTTTCGGAGATTGCAGCTCCGGGAGGGGGTCTTTCCTTTGGGTGCGCCGATGGCGTATTTGCTTTTTCTTTTGCTACTTTTATTATATGCGATTCTCTGCAAAAGTCAAGCGTTGCACAGAAAGTTTACAGTCACTCTTCTCTTTGTATTTATTGTATCTTTTTGGCGAAGTTTATGCTATACTTGTTTTGCGGTTCATCCCCGCTATCTTACGGGAGAGGGGGTGAAAGGTTTGAATCATTTACTCACAATTTTGGAGTCTGTCGTAGCAAATGTAATTTCTCATTACATCTGCAAGTGGCTTGGCAAACTCGACAAGAACCGTAAGCCCGACTAAAGGAAAGCCCCCGGGGAGTTGCCGCTCCTTGGGGGCTTTTCTTTCCGTGGGTGAAAAAGTTTGGAACATACTCACAATTCCATCTTTAGTATATGCCATTCCCCGCAAAAGTCAAGCTTTGCACAGAAAGTTTACAGAAACCGCCGCGCAGCGGCTTTCCATTTCTTTCAGTCCTGCGTTTCTTTTCGGATGCCGAACAGCCTCCGGAGCAAGCCTCTCAGGCACTTGGGGCTTTTGAGAACGACCACCTGCATAGAGCCGACCACCTTTCGTCGCTTGATACGCCATTATAGGCGTCCCGCGCCCGGAATGTTCCGGTTCAGCTCAGGATCGGCCCGTCCGGCACCGTCTCCACCACCACCAGCGCGCCCTTTTGGGTGGAGATGGTGATGCAGTCGGAGCCATCGGCATACTCGTTGCTGACGCCGAGGGGGTAGCCTGCGGTGAGGACGGCGTCGGTCAGCTCGTAGAAGGAGCCCCGCTCCGAGACCCCCTCTGCCCTGCCCTCCATCGGGAAGACCGAGAGGTAGAAATACTCATTCCTCGGGTAGCGGCGGGTCTCGCCGGGCATCACGAAGGTGATGCGGCTGCGCTCGTCCAGAAGGGTGGCGCGGACGCCCCGCTGTTCGAGGCCGAGACCGGTGCAGAGGTTGGCCAGCGTATGCTCGAGGCGTCTGCCGCCCAGCACACCCAGCAGCAGCGCCTCGTCGAAGCCCTTCTCGGAGGCCAGCTTTGCCGCGTACTCGGTGTCGGTGTCGTCCTTGACGTGGGGCAGGATGATGGTGTCGTCGCCCTCCTGCGCCGGGCAGGGCGCGGTGTCGAAGTCGCCCACGATGATGTCGGGGCGGCAGTGGAGCGGCCCGCAGTTGCGGTAGCCCGCGTCGCAGGCAATGATGGTGTCGCCGGGCCGCAGGGCCGACGCCAGCGAGGCGCTGACCGGGCAGGCGGAAATGATAACACAGCGGGACATGGGATTCCTTCTTTCTGGGAAGTATGATAACACAGCGTCTTTTTCTGTATCTTTTTGCCGAAGTTTATGATATACTGGTTCTGCGGTTCATCCCCGCTATCTTACGGGAGAGGGGGTGGAGATCTTGGCCTACCTAATGGCATTTCTGGTAGCGGTCGCGGCAGATGTTGTGGGACACATCATCTGCAAGTGGCTTGACCGTTACGACGATGACCGTAAGCCCAACTAAAAGAGAACCCCCTTTCGGAGCGGGCACTCCGGGAGGGGGTTTTCTCTTTCTTGGGATGGTCAACTTGACCTTTGGCATTCCTGACCTTAGTATACCCGATTCCCCGCAAAAGTCAAGCGCTGTGCAGAAAGTTTACAGGGCTGGACTCGCTACAGAGGGCAGGCCCGTCTTCGTACAACCTCTCAGTCTCACTCCGTTCGACAGCTCCCCTAGTAGGGGAGCCTCTGGCGAAACCGTTCACTTTGCGGGGACTGCCAAAGCCTCCCCTACTAGGGGAGGTGGCATCGCGTCAGCGATGACGGAGAGGTTGTACTACGGACAGCTCCACCGTGACGGAGAGGTTCATCCCCTCCTCTGCCACTCCTTCACATCCTTGACCTCATCGTACATGGCGCAGTAGCTGTCGTAGCGGGTCTGGGAGAGCTTGCCCTCCGCGAGGGCGGCGCGGACGGCGCAGCCCTTCTCGGAGCGGTGGGAGCAGCCGGTGAACCGGCACGCGCCGAGGTAAGGCCCGAACTCCGGGAAGGCGTGTTCCAGAGCCTCTTTCGGGATGAAGCCCGCCCGGCTGGCCTCGAGGCTGGCGAAGCCCGGGGTGTCGGCGATGCGGCCCCCGAAGGCTTCAAAGATGGTCACCTCCCGGGTGGTGTGACGGCCCCGGCCCAGCTTCTGGCTGATGGCGGCGGTCTGACGCTCCACGTCGGGCAGAAGGGCGTTCAGCAGGGTGGATTTGCCCACGCCGGAGTTGCCGCAGAAGGCGCAGAGACGGCCATTGATCCAGTGTTTGATGTCGTCCAGACCCTCGCCGGTGGCGTAGTCGATGCGGATGAAGGGCAGGGTCGATTTTTCATAGGCGCTGCGCAGGAACTCCGCCTCGGCGAGGTCGCCTTTGGTGCAGACGATGACGGGCTGGACGCCCTTGTCCACCGCGATGGCCGAGAGCTTATCCAGCACGAGGGTGCTGGGGGTGGGCTGGGTGGTGCTTGCCACGAGGAACAGCACGTCGAGGTTCGCCATGGGCGGGCGGACGAAGACATTCCGCCGGGGCGCGATGGCCGAGATGACCGCCCCGCCGTTCTCGGTCTCCAGCGTCACCGCGTCGCCCGCCACGGGGGTGATCTTCTGCTTGCGGAAGATGCCCCGGGGCTTGCACTCCACGATGCCTTCCGACGTCTTGACGTAATAAAATCCGCCGATGCCTTTTGTGATATAACCTGTCATACCTACTCCCTCAGCCCAGCCAGGACGTCCACCAGTCGCTGAGACCGCCGCCGGTGGAAGAAGACGAGCTGGCGCCGGTGCTCTCGCTGGAAGAGCTGCCGCCCCCGAAGAGGCCGCCCAGCCAGCCGCCGGAGCCGTCGCTGCCGGCGGTGCTCTCGCTGGGTGCTTCGGGTTCCGGTGCAGGCTCGGGGCCTGCGCTGACCACGACGCTGACCCGGGTGTTCAGCTTGGCCGATGCGCCCTCGCCGGGGTTCTGGCTGATGATGCTGCCCACGGGCTGGTCGCTGTACTGCTCGGTCTGGCTGCCCAGACCCAGCTTCCGCTGCACCAGCAGGGTGCGGGCGTCGTCCACGCTCATGCCGATGAGGCTGGGGACTTTGGTGGTGGTGGCCACCTGCGGGCGGCTGACGTAGATCACCACCGTGGTGCCTGCGGCCACCTGACTGCCTGCGGCGGGGTCGGTGCGGATGATGGAGCCCGGGGCCACCGACTCATCCACGGCCTGGGTGACCAGCACCGACACGCCCAGGTCCTTCAGCTGCTGTTCGCCGTCGGCCTGCACATAGTTGGTCAGGTCGGGGACGGTGACGTAGTGGATGCCGAGGCTGACGGTGAGGGTCACGCTCTGGCCCTCGCGGACGGTGCGGCCCGCCACCGGCGACTGCTTGTAGACATAGCCTGCGGCGTAGTCGTTGCTGTACTCCTCTTCCCAGTTGACGACCACCTGACCGGAGGCCACCTGCTGGGAGGCGTTCACCTCGTCCTGGGTCATGCCGCTGAAATCGCCCAGCACGATGTCGTCGCGGTCGGTCATGATGTTGCTGGAATCGTTCAGGATGGTCCAGCACAGGGCCGCACAGGCCAGCGCAAAGGCCGTCGTGATGCCCAGCAGCACCGGCATAAAGCCGCTGCGCTTCTTCTTTTTCGCCTTAGCCTTGGGGCGGGCGGGATCTGCCGCCGGTCTCTCCGGGGGTCTGTGGATGCTGCGTTTCTGCGGCATGGGTTCGTTCACCACCTTTTCAGGTTCTTCCTTTACATATTGATACTGGAACGTGACGGAGGGGTCCTGCACATAGGCGTCCAGCGCCTCCAGCATCTCTGCGGCGCTGGAATACCGGTTGACCGGCAGCTTCGCCATGGCGCGCTCCGTAATTTGCACGAGGCCCAGCGGCACGTCTGGGGCAAGCTCTGCCAGCGGCTTCGGGGTGTCCCGTATCTGCTTGCGGGCCACCTCCACCATGTCGTCGGCGTCGAAGGGCAGCCTGCCCGAGAGCATCTCGTACATCATGACGCCCACGGAGTAGATGTCGCTCTTGGGGTCGGTCTCCTCCCCCTTCGCCTGTTCGGGGCTGATGTAGTGGACGCTGCCCATGGTCTTTTTGCCGTTCTGTATCTGGTTCTCGGCCCGGGAGATGCGGGCGATGCCAAAGTCCATCATCCGCAGCTGGCCGTTGTCCAGCAGCATGATGTTCTGGGGCTTGATGTCCCGGTGGACGACGCCGTTGCGGTGGGCGTGGTCGAGGGCGCGGAGGATCTGGGCGATGAAGTGGACGGTCTCCCGGCTGGTTATTTTGCCGCCCCGCTCGTTGAGGTACTCCCGGAGGGTCATCCCCTCCACGCACTCCATCACGATATACTGTAGGTTTTCGCTGACGGAGACGTCGTAGACCTTGACGATGTTGGGGTGGTTGAGCAGGGAGATGGCCTTGGACTCGTTCTTGAAGCGGCGGACGAGGTCGGCGTCATGCATCAGCTCCTGACGCAGCACCTTGACGGCCACCACCGTGCCTTCCGGCACAGGCCCGCCGGGGGCAGAGACCACGGCCTTGTAGACGTTGGCCATGCCGCCTGCGCCGATGAGCTCCCGAATGGTGTAGAGCCCGTCCAGCGTCTTGCCGATGAGATTATCCATGCTTCACCTCCAGCGGCTCCACGCCCAGCAGCAGCGCGGTGATGTTGTCGGGGCCGCCGCCCGCGTTGGCGGCGTCCACCAGCCGGTCGGGGATGTCGTAGAACCCGCCCTTGGTGAAGATCTCTTCGATCTTTTCCTTGGGCAGGACGTTGGTGAGGCCGTCGGTGCAGAGCAGGAGCATATCGCCCTTCTGCACCGGCAGGCTGGTGAAGTCGGGGTCGAGGCGGTAGTCCACGCCCAGCGCCCGGGTGATGATGTTCTTCTGGGGGTGATGCTCAGCCTCCTCGGCGGTGATGGTGCCGCAGTCCACCAGCTCCTGCACATAGGAGTGGTCGTGGGTGAGCTGGGTGAGCTTACCGTCCCGGACGAGGTAGGCCCGGGAGTCGCCTGCGTGGCAGATAAAGGCGCTGCCGCCCCGCACGAGGGCGCAGACCGCCGTGGTGCCCATGCCCGCCAGCTCCTCCTCCCGGGAGGCCTTCTGGAAGACGAAGCGGTTGGCGTTGATGAGCGCCCGCTTCAAAAACCTTTCCTCGTCGCCGGGCAGGCACTGGGCGTACTGCTCGTGGAAGATGTGCTCGATGACGTCGCAGGCGCTCACGGAAGCCTCACGGCCTCCCCGCGCGCCGCCCATGCCGTCGCACACGAGGCCCCAGGCCGCGTCGCTGTTCAGCTCGCCTGCCCGGTAGTCGTCCTGATTCTCGGGGCGGACGCTGCCGACGTCTGTTTTTCCTGCAAGTTTCATAGGATTCTCCTTCTCAAGCTTTGCCGTTCATCTCGTCGCGGCGGAGCTGGCCGCAGGCGGCGCTGATCTCGCTGCCCAGACGGCGGCGGACGGTGGCGTTGACGCCGAGGCTTTCCAGCTTCTGCTGGAAGCGCCGGACGTTGGCGGCGTCGGTGGCCGAATAAGGGCTGCCGTCCACCGGGTTGATGGGGATGAGGTTGACGTGAGCGCCCATCCCCCGGATAAGGTCGGCCAGCTGTCTGGCGCAGGCGTCGGAGTCGTTGACCCCCCGCACCATGGAGTACTCGAAGCTCACTCTCCGGCCCGTCGTCTCCTGATACCGGCGCACGGCCTGCATCAGCACCTCCACGGGGTAGGCGTCGTTCACGGGCATCATGCCGCTGCGGATGTCGTTGCTGGGGGCGTGGAGAGAGACGGAGAGGGTGAGCTGGAGCTTCTTCTCGGCCAGCTGGTCGATCTTCGGCACGAGGCCGCAGGTGGAGAGGCTGATGTTCCGCATCCCGATGTTCACCCCCTCGGGGGACGAGATGTTCTCGAGAAAGCGCATGACTTCGTCGAAATTATCCAGCGGCTCGCCAATGCCCATCAGCACGATGTGGGAGATGCGCTCCCCGATGTCCTTCTGGGCGGTGTAAATTTCGGAGCATATCTCGCCCGCCTCGAGGTTGCGCACCCGGCCCGCCTGGGTCGAGGCGCAGAAGCGGCAGCCCATCCGGCAGCCCACCTGGGTGGACACGCAGACCGTGTTGCCGTAGTGGTAGCGCATGACGACGGTCTCGATGCAGTTGCCGTCGGCCATCCGCAGCAGGTACTTCACGGTGCCGTCCTTGGCCTCCTGCCGCCGCTCGATGATGGGCGCGGCGATGTAAAATGCCTCCTCGAGCTTCGCCAGCAGAGCTTTGGGCTGGTCGGTCATGGCCGAAAAGTCGGTCACGAGCTTCTGGTGGACCCAGTGGAAGATCTGCTTTGCCCGGAAGCCGGGCTGGCCCATCGCTTTCAGCTCCGCTGTCAGCTGTTCCAGCGTCAGGGAGGATATACAGCGTTTCATCTCCATGAAAATCTCCTTTTGTCAGGAATCACGTTTCTGCATCGCGCAGAGGAAAAAGCCGTCCATGCCGGTGCGGGTGGGGACGGAAAGCGCACCCCAGTCCCCCACCGTCATCCCGGCCGGGAAGCGGACGTCCGGCGTCACCACCCGGAACTCCGGGTGTCGGCCCACGAAGGCCCGCACCTGCTCTTCGTTCTCGGCAGGGTCGATGGTGCAGGTGGAGTAGACCAGACGCCCGCCCTCCTTCAGGTGGGCGGCGGCTGTATCCAGAATGGCCGACTGGGTGGCCAATAATTCATCGTGACGCGCTTTTTCGAGGGTCTTGTACCGGATGTCCGGCTTCTTGGCGAGGATGCCGAGGCCGCTGCAGGGGGCGTCCACCAAAATGGCATCCGCCATGGGCAGGTCGGCATCGGCCTTTGTGCCGTCGGAGACCCGGGGCTCCACGTGGGCAAACCCCATCCGCTCCACGGCCTTGCGGATGAGCTGGACGCGGTTCTCGCTGACGTCGCAGCTCACCAGCCGCCCTTGGTCCCCCATCTCCTCGATGAGGAGCAGGCTCTTGCCGCCGGGGGCAGCGCAGAGGTCGAGGACGGTATCGCCGGGCTTTGCCTCCACGCAGAGGGCGGCAAGCTGGCTGGCCTGCCCCTCCACATGGAAATATCCCTCCCGGAAAAGCCCGCTCTCCGCCGGGCTGCCCTCGAAGCGGGCCAAGACGCTGCCCGGCACAAGGCCCGGGGCGGCGGTCTTTGCGCCCGAGGCCAGCAGCTTTTCGCAGAGGGCTTCCGGCGTCCCCTTCAGGGGGTTGGCCCGGAGGCTGGTCAGGCCGCCGTCGGCGGTGTGGGTCAGGATGTCCAGCGCCTCGTCGGGGTAGTGTTGGTGGAGGAAGGCTGCCACGTCCCGGCCCGCCGAGCCCAGCACCATCAGCCGCTCCACCTCGTCGGCGAAGACGGCAGAGCCGAGGTCATAGCCGATGGCCCGGCGCAGCACGGCGTTCACGAGGCCGGAGGCGCTGGCTTTCCGGAAGGTGCGGGTCAGCTTGACGGCCTCATTGACCGCCGCCGAAGCAGGCACCTGCATATAGCGGGCCTGCGCCAGCGCGGCGCGGAGAATTTCCCGCACCTGCGGGTCGAGCCTGGCAAGCCCTTTGGGCAAAAACTGGCTCAGGATATAGTCCAGCGTTCCCTGATGTTCCAGCACGGTGTAAAATATCGCGCTGGCAAATGCTTTATCGCGGCCCTCCAGCTTCTGGCGGCGCAGCTCTGCGTCGAGGATGAGGTTCGAAAAGCCGTCCTGCTCCTGCCGCACCAGCGCCGCCACCGCCGCCCCGCGGGGGTTCGGGCCGCTCACAGGCTGTCCCCCGCCTTGAGGCGGAGACCGGCGGCGAAGGAGGTGCCGTCCATGGGCTTCTTGCCCTCCGGCACGACGTGCAGCAGCTGGACAGCGCCCTCACCGCAGGCCACGGTCAGGGGCTTGGTGGCGAGGACAGTGCCAGCGGCTTCGCCGTGGCTTTCTGCCACGCGGCACTCCATGACTTTGACCTTCCTGCCGCCCGCCGTCACGAACCATGCCCCGGGCCACGGGTTCATACCCCGCACCCAGTTGTGGATGTGGTCGGCGCTGTCGGTCAGATGGAACTCGGCCATCTCCTTGCTCAGCATGGGGGCGACGGAAGCGTTCTCGTGGGCCTGAGGCTCTGCCTTCAGCGTCCCGGCTTCGATGGCAGGCAGGGTCTCACAGAGCACCCGTGCGCCCACGGCAGTGACCCGGTCGAAGAGCTGGCCGCTGGTCTCCTCGGGGTCGATTTTGATTCTCTCGCAGGCCAGCACGTCGCCGGTGTCCAGCCCTTCGTCCATCTGCATGATGGAGACGCCCGTCTCGGCGTCGCCGTTCAGCACCGCCCACTGCACGGGGGCGCTGCCCCGATATTTCGGCAGCAGGGAGACGTGGAGGTTGATGCAGCCGTATTTCGGCGCTTCCAGCACCGATCTGGGCAGGATGCAGCCGTAGGCCACCACCACGATGAGCTCAGGAGCCAGCGCCCGGATGTTCTCGTCCCCGCCGCCGTCCCGCAGGGTGCGGGGCTGAAAGACGGGGGTGCCGTGGGCCAGCGCCACCTCCTTCACCGGGGGTGCGGTGAGCACCTGCTTGCGGCCCACGGGCTTATCGCGCCGGGTGTAGACCCCGCAGATGTCGTGGCCCGCCTCATACAGGGCCTTCAGGCAGTCCGCCGCAATATCCGGCGTCCCCATGAACAGAATGCGCATCAGTCGTTCTCCTTCTTCTTGGCGGCAGCGGCGCGGCCCTCCTCGGTGTCCTCATAGAAGAACTCACTGGACTCCATGATGGTGATGCCGTCCAGATGGTCGTTCTCATGCTGGATGCAGCGGGCCAGCAGGCCCTCGGCTTCCAGCTCGAACCACTCGCCGTTCCGGTCCTGTGCGCGGACCTTGACGGCTGCGGGGCGGGTCACGGCGCCGTTGTGGCCCGGGAAGGACAGGCAGCCCTCGTAGGCGGTCTCCTCGTCCTCAGACACGGCGAGAATTTCGGGGTTGACGAAGTCGATGAACTTGTACTCGTAGTTTTCGGGAATCTCCTCCGGGGCGTCGGTGGTGTCCCACACCACGAAGACGCGGCGCAGCATCCCCACCTGGGGGCCGGCGAGACCCACGCCGTCGGCGGCGATCATCGTCTCGCGCATATCGTCCAGCAGGGTGGCCAGACGGTCGTCGAAGCTGGTCACGGGGCGGCAGACCTTGTTCAGGATGGGGTCGCCCTCTTTTACAATGTTGCGGATAGCCATGAAGTATACCTCCAAATGATCTTATCAAATATCACCGTCAGAATGCATATCCACCACCACGGTGGCCTTGCTGGGCAGCTTTTCCTGCTCGTAGAGGCCGAGGGTCTGGCGGACAAGGTCGCGGAAGCGTTTGTCGGCGCGGCACTTGATGGTGAGCTTGTAGCGGTAGTTCTCGTTGATCTTTTCGATGTTGCCGGGGGTGGGGCCAAGCACCCGGAGGGGCAGGTCCGGCTGCTGCGCGGCCTGACGGCCTAAGAGGGCCGAGAACCGGGCGGCGGCCCGGGCCACCTCAACTTCCTTCGGGCCGGAGAAGCCCACGACGCAGAGCCCGCAGAAGGGCGGGTAGAGCCCTAACTTTCGATAGGCGATCTCCTGCTCGAAGAAGGCGTCGTAGTCCTGGGCGGCGGCGAGGTTGAGGACGGGGTTGTCGGGGTCGGTGGTCTGGATGATGGCGAAGCCCGGGTCCTTCGCCCGGCCGGAGCGCCCCACCACCTGGGTGATGAGGCTGAACACCGTCTCGTAGGCCCGGAACCCCTGCGCAAAGAGCAGCGAGTCGATGCCGAGGACGCCCACGAGGGTCACATCCTCGAAATCGAGGCCCTTGGCCACCATCTGGGTCCCCACCATGATGTCGTACTCATGCCGGGCGAACCTCGCCAGCAGCTTTTCGTGGGCGTCCTTGGCGGCGGTGGAGTCCTGGTCCATCCGCAGCACTCTTGCCCCCGGGAAAAGCTGGGCCAGCTCCTCCTCGGCCTTCTGGGTGCCGAAGCCCCGGTAGAGCAGCCTGCCGCCGCAGGCGGGGCAGGTCTTGGGGGGCGGGTCGAGCTGGGTGCCGCAGTAGTGGCAGAGCAGCTTATGGCCCGCCTTGTGGTAGACCATGGGGACGCTGCACTTGGGGCATTTCAGCACCTCGCGGCAGTCGTCGCACTGGGCCATGGTCTGGTAGCCCCGGCGGTTGAGCAGCAGGATGGTCTGCCTGCCCGCGTCGAGGTTGCGCCGGATGGCGTCCTCCATCGCAAGGCTGATCTCCCTCGGGTTGCCCGAGGCCAGCTCTGCCCGCATATCCACGATCTGGACGCTGGGCAGCGGGTTGCCGCCGTAGCGCTGGGTGAGCCGGACCAACTGGGTGCGGCCATTCCGGGCGGCGTAAAAGCTCTCGGTGCTGGGGGTAGCGCTGGCCAGAAGGAGCAGGGAGCCGTTCTCCGCCGCCCGCTGCCGGGCCACCTCGTGGGCGGCGTACCGGGGCGCGGACTCGGAGCGGTAGGTGTGCTCCTGCTCCTCGTCGATGATGACGAGGCCGATGTTCTCCAGCGGGGCGAAGACGGCGCTCCGGGTCCCCACCACGATGTCGGCGCCGCCGTCCTGTATCATCTGCCATTGGAGCAGACGCTCGGTGTGGTTGAGGGCCGAGTGCTGGACGGCCACCCGCCGCCCGAACCGGCTCTTGAGGCGGAGGATCATCTGAGGCGTCAGGCTGATCTCCGGCACCAGCACGAGGGCGCGGCGGCCCAGCGCCAGACACCGCTCGATGAGCTTTAAGAACACCAGCGTCTTGCCGCTGCCGGTGACGCCGTAGAGCAGCGCCGAGTGGGGGGCGGTGTCCTCGAGGCCGGGCAGCAGGGCGTCATAGGCCGCCTGCTGCTCTGCCGTCAGGGTGATGGGCTCGTTTTTCAGCGGGATAGACGAATACAGGTCGATGGATTTGTTCACCTTGCTGCATTCGACGACGCCCTTGGCGCAGAGGTTGTCCAGCACGGCTTTGGTGATGCCGTGGGCCTCCATCTCGTTCTGGGTGCGCTCTCCCCCGCTCAGCAGGGCCACTGCCGCCAGCTGCTTGGCCGTGGGCTTGGGCTTTTGCTGCAAAGACCCCACCAGCTTATAGCTGTTCTCGGTGTGGCGGGTGAGCTGCTTTTGGAGCACCGGCGTCACGCCGTCCGCCGCGAGGGCGGGCTTATACTGCGCCCCATAGGGGATGACCGCCTTGACGGCCTCGTAGTAGGTGCAGAAGGTGCGCTCCTTGAGGAAATGCACCAGCCGCAGCAGCTCCGGCGTCAGGCAGGCCGAGGCGGGAGCTACGTCGAAGAGATACTTGAGCTTTGCATGCTCCGGCTCTTCGTCGCAGGCCAGCACCACGCCCATCCGGGCCCTGCTCCCCCGCCCGAAGGGCACCAGCACCATGCTGCCGAGGCGGACGGCCTCCTGCTGGTCGGGCATGACGGCGTAGGTATAGAGTTTGTCGAAGTGGAAGGTCGCGTTGCTCACGGCAACGCCTACCGTTTTTGGCATTCGCGGCTCCTTGTTATCTGTCGAGGCCGGCCCGCTGGCGGATGATGCCATAGAGCTTCTCGGCGCAGGCGTCCACCTCGTCGTTCACGAGGGTGAGGGTGAACTTCTCCTGCTGGGCCAGCTCCTTCTTTGCGGTGTCGAGGCGCTCGAGGATGCTGGCTTCCGTCTCGGTGCCGCGGCCCCGGAGGCGGCGTTCCAGCTCCTCCACGGAGGGCGGCAGCAGGAAGATGGTGGTAGCCCCCGGGAACATCCGGCGGATATTGGCCGCGCCGTGGACGTCGATGACCAGCACCACCAGCTTGCCCGCCTCGAGGCGCTTATCCACCTCTTCGCGGAGGGTGCCGTAGTAGTTGCCGTTGTAGAAGTTGTGCTCCACCACCTGATCGGTGTCGATGAGGTGCCGGAACTGCTCCCGGGTGCGGTAGTAGTAGTCCACCCCCTCCTGCTCGCCGGGACGGGGTGCGCGGGTGGTGGCGGAGACGGTCTTTTCGATCTCGGGGTGGGCCTCGCGCAGGGCCTTGACCACACTATCCTTGCCGGTACCGGCGGCACCGGAGACGACAAACAGGTACTTTTCGTTTTCCATTTTTTACTGCTCCTCTGTCGGTTTTCCTTCCGGCTGGCCCGCGGCGCGGCCTGCCACCGTCTCAGGCGTCAGGGCCGAAAGGACTACATGGTCGGAGTCCATGATGAGCACGGCCCGGGTGCTGCGGCCATAGGACGCATCAATGAGCATCCCCCGCTCCCGCGCCTCCTTCACCAGACGCTTGACCGGCGCGGAGTCGGGGCTGACGACGGCCACCACCCGCCCTGCGCTGACCAGATTGCCAAAGCCGATGTTGATGAGCTTCATCTGAACTCCTCCGTACTGTTTTTATTCGAGGTTCTGGATCTGTTCGCGGATCTTCTCGATCTCCGCTTTCATGTCCACCACCGTGCGGGTGATGTCCAGGTCCTGACACTTGGAGCCGATGGTGTTGGTCTCACGGTTCAGCTCCTGGGTCAGGAAGTCCAGCTTGCGGCCCACCGGCTCGTCCAGCTCCAGAATGGAGCGGTACTGGGCGATGTGGCTGCGCAGACGGACGGTCTCCTCGTCCACGGCGGTCTTGTCGCCGAAGATGGCGGCTTCCGTCAGGACCCGGGCGTCGTCGATGCTGCGGTCCTCGAGGATGGTCCTGAGCTTCTCGTAGAGGCGGCTGGTGTAGGCTTCGACGCGGCCCGCGCTCAGGGTCTCCACCCTGCCCACCCGCTCCTCGAGGAAGCACAGGCGGCTCTCCACGTCGGCCTTCATCTTGGCACCCTCGGCGGCGCGCATGGCGATGAAGTTGTCCAGCGCCTGAGCCGTCACGGCGGAGACGTCGGCCCAGAGCTGTTCCTCGTCCACGTCGGCGTGGCGGGTGGCCAGCACGTCCGGGAAGCGGGTCAGCGTCGAGACGGTGACGTCGTTCTTGATGCAGAGCTTCTCCGAAAGGTTCCGCAGGGCCTTCTGGTAGCTGCGGGCCAGCTCCATGTTGACGGTCACCTCTGCGTCGGCGGCCTCCACGTTCTGGATGGTCATGCTCAGCTCGACCTTGCCGCGGGTGACCCGCTCGTTGAGCTGCTTTTTCAGGCGGCTGTCCATGTAGCTGCAGCTGCGGGGGATGCGGGACGAATACTCGAAATACCGGGAGTTGACGCTGCGCAGCTCGACCGTGATCTCGCGGCCGTTCAATACAGCAGTCCCCCGGCCAAAACCGGTCATGCTCAGGATCATATGCTCCACGTTTCCTCTCTGTTGATGGGTGGATATGCGGACAAATTACGGTATATGTATCCGCGTTTGGGTATACAGGCCCATGTTACGATACATATGTTATTATTCTACTCTGATGACCGCTTTTTTGCAAGTAAAGCAGACAAAAAAGTGAGGAAGCCCTCTCAGTCATTGCAAAGCAATGACAGCTCCCCCAAAGGGGGAGCCTTTGGCAGGCCGGGTAACTTTCCACTGGACGCCGGAGGCCCGATATGGCGTAAAAGCGCGGGCCTCGCTTACGGGGCCAGCAGCTTCTGGACAACGCACCTTGTCAAGCTGCCGTGAGCCTAGACAGCGGAGCACTACCGTTCCCGAGACATCGTGCTTTGCTCGTCCAGCATAGACCTGACCGACATGCCAAGGGCTCTCCCTCTGGGAGAGCTGGCGCGTAGCGCCTGAGAGGGCAAGCCCGGGACAAAAGAGCTTCTGCGCGGCGATAAGCAGATTCTTTGTCAGAGCGATACTATCGCTGTGCTTTTACATCTCCGTCAGCATCCTTGCCCTCTCCGTCATTGCTTCGCAATGCCACCTCTCCCAAAGGGAGAGGCTTTGGCAGGCCGGGCCACTTCCTACTGGACGCCGGAGGCCCGATATGGCGCAAAAGCGCGGGCCTCGCTTACGGGGCCAGCGGCTTCTGGACAACGCACCTTGTCAAGCTACCGTGAATCTTGGCAGCAGCGCACTACTGTTCCCGAGATATTGTGCTTTGCTCGTCCAGCATAGACCTGACCGACATGCCAAAGGCTCTCCCTCTGGGAGAGCTGGCGAACGAAGTGAGACTGAGAGGGCAAGCCCGGGACAAAAGAGCTTCTGCGCGGCGATAAGCAGATTCTTTGTTAGAGCGATACTATCGCTGTGTAAGAGCTGTTTGGCAGTATCCTTGCCCTCTCCGTCACCTTCGGTGACACCTCTCCCAAAGGGAGAGGCTTTGGCAGGCCGGGCCACTTCCTACTAGACGCCGGAGGCCCGATATGGCGCAAGAGGGTGGGCCTTGCTGCAAAGGGCAGCGGCTTCTGGACAACGCACCTTGTCAAGCTGCCGTGAATCTTGGCAGCAGCGCACTACCGTTCCCGAGACATCGTGCTTTGCTCGTCCAGACGAAAGCTGACCGACATGCCAAAGGCTCTCCCTTTGGGGGAGCTGGCGCGTAGCGCCTGAGAGGGCGCGCAAAAAGCCCCCCGCATCCCTGCGGGGGGCTTTGAAAAGCCTTATGCTGTTTTATCAGACGGGGTGAGACTTGTTTGCAAAATCTGCATGGTCTGCATCCACGCCCTGAGCCTTGGCGTTGCGCTTCTCGAAGAACTTGGGCGCGACCTGCGGGAACATGGCGTAGGTCAGGACGTCCTCTTCCTGAATCGCCCACTTTGCAGCCTCAGCCTTCAGCTTGTCCATCTCGGGAGCGAGGGTGTCGGCAAAGCGGCAGGTGATGGGCTTCTCGTCGCCCAGGATCTTCTTGGTGAACTCGGCGCTGATGGGAGCGGGAGTCTTGCCGTAGTCGCCGTGGACGAGGCCCTTGAACTCCTTGGTGACCATCTTGTAGCGCTCGCCCAGGATGACGTTGAAGACAGCCTGGGTGCCGACGATCTGGCTGGTGGGGGTGACCAGCGGAGGATAGCCTGCGTCCTCACGAACGCGGGGGATCTCAGCCAGCACTTCGTCCAGCTTGTCTTCCTTGCCGGCATCCTTCAGCTGCTTGAGCATATTGGAGAACATGCCGCCCGGCACCTGATACAGCAGGGTGTTGGCGTCCACGCCCAGAGACTTGGGGCTGATCTGGCCGTTGGCGATGTACTTCTCGCGCAGCTTTGCAAAGTATGCGCGCACGACGTTCAGCTGCTTGAGGTCGAGGCCGGTGTCGTAATCGGTACCCTGCAGGGCGGCCACGAGGCTCTCGGTCGCCATGTGGCTGGTGCCGCCGCTCAGGGGGCTCATGGCGGTATCGACGATGTCAGCACCGGCCTCGATGCCCTTCAGCAGGGACATGGAAGCCAGACCGGCCGTGTAGTGGCTGTGGATGTCCACAGGGATGGACAGGGTGTTCTTCAGCTCCTTGACCAGCTCGTAGCAGGTGTAGGGAGTCAGCAGACCGGCCATGTCCTTGATGCAGATGGAGTTTGCGCCCATCTCTTCCAGAGTCTTTGCGTACTTGACGTAGTACTCGTTGTTGTGGACAGGGCTCAGGGTGTAGCTGATGCAGCCCTGAACATGTGCGCCCTCCTTGTTGGCAGACTTGATGGCGGTCTGCAGGTTGCGGGCGTCGTTCAGTGCGTCGAAGATGCGGATGACGTCGATGCCGTTTGCAACGGACTTCTTCACGAAGTACTCGACGGCGTCGTCCGCGTAGGGGCGGTAGCCCAGCATGTTCTGGCCGCGGAACAGCATCTGCAGCTTCTGGTGGGGCAGCTCCTTGCGCAGGATGCGCAGACGCTCCCAGGGGTCCTCATCGAGGAAGCGGATGCAGCTGTCGAAGGTCGCACCGCCCCAGCACTCGACGGAGAAGTAAGGGATCTTGTCCATCTCGGGCAGGATGGGACGCATCTCGTCCATCGTCATACGGGTGGCCAGCAGGGACTGGTGGGCATCGCGCAGGACGACTTCCGTGATCTTGATGGGCTTTTTAGCCATTGTTGTCACCTCTCTCTTAGTTCATGGAAACCAGAGTGTCACCGGAGTTGACGGTGTCGCCCTTATGGACATTGATGGAAGCAACGGTGCCGTCCTGAGGAGCAACGATCTCGTTCTCCATCTTCATGGCCTCGAGGATGACCAGCACGTCGCCAGCCTTGACGGAAGCGCCGGCGGCGACCTTCACGTCCAGGATGTTGCCGGGCATCGGAGCCTTGACCTCAACAGCGCCTGCGGAAGCAGGAGCAGCGGGTGCGGCAGGGGGGGGAGGGGCGGGGGGGGGGGGGGGGGGCCCGCGCAAG
>OAWA01000736.1_pt1 | contig 20112 bp, 19 predicted proteins | sample 1516971 | NCBI WGS metagenome assembly OAWA01 (sample SAMEA2580097, study PRJEB22360) | human gut metagenome | biome: human gut; feature: human-associated habitat; material: faeces | place: Denmark | collected 2008/2010
GCTTGAAAGATCTTTGATATGATACATGATTGCATTAACCAATGTCCCTGAAGCATGACCGGCTGCAGGATGAACTACCATTCCTTGAGGTTTATTTACTACTGCAACATCTGAATCTTCATAAATGATTTCTAGTGGCAAATCTTCAGCAACGATATCAAGAACTTCCGCTTCCGGAACTTCAAATTCAATCCTGTCCCCTACTTTTACTTTATACTTTGCTTTTTTAGCTTCACCGTTAACAAACACTTTATCATTTTTGATAAGTTCTGTCAGTAAACTTCGTGAATATTCTGTTTGATTGGCAAGCGCCTTGTCAAGACGTAAGCCTTTGTTTTCTTCGTTAATTTTTATGATAGGCAAGTGTGTTTTCCTTTTTATAAATGTTAAATAAAACTTTGTGTCAGTGATTTTTTAATCAATTTATTTTGTTTCTTTGTCTGTCAAAATTGCAATGAAAAGAAGAACAAAACCAACAGATAATAAGATATCCGCAATATTAAAAATTGGAAAATTAATAAATTCAGTTTGGAACATATCAACAACAAATCCTTGACGAATTCGGTCAATAAAATTTCCCAAAGCACCCGCAATAATTAAAGTTAATCCAATAAAATACCAGTTTTGTGCCATTTTTTTCCATAAAAACCAAAGGGCAACAACTAAGACGATCGGTGTTAAGATAAGGAAAAACCATTGTTGACCTGAAAATGAAGACCAAGCTGCTCCATCATTTTTGATATAAGTTAAACTAAGAACATTAGGCCAAATTTTTTCTGTATCTCCAAGCTGAATATTAGCAACAATCCAATTTTTAAAAATTTGGTCAGCAACAATTCCGACAACGATAATAACAAGTGACAGTAGTTTTTTCATGCTTTAATTATAGCATATTTCGCAATCTGATAGCTCGCTAGAACAGTTTTTATCCTATTTCAAAATAAAAAGCGCATTTAAATAAATGCACTTATAGATAAATTAGCCAATCTTTCTCATTAAATCAACCATTTCAATTGCTCCAACCGCTACTTCAAAACCTTTATTTCCAGCTTTTGTGCCTGCACGCTCAATGGCTTGTTCTATATTTTCAGTTGTTAGTACACCAAACATGACCGGAATATTAGAGTTTAAGGAAACATGAGCAATCCCCTTAGAAACTTCATTACAAACAAAATCATAATGAGAAGTTGAGCCTCTGATGACAGTCCCTAAACATATAATTGCTTCATATTTATTGGAAGTCGCCATTTTTTGGGCAATAATGGGAATTTCAAATGCACCTGGAACCCATGCTATATCAATTTCTTCTTCCTGGACTCCATGTCTTTTGAGTGCATCTAATGCTCCTGACAAAAGTTTTGCATTGATAAATTCATTAAATCGAGCAACTACAATCCCATATTTTGCATTCTCTGTTCTTAAATTTCCTTCAATAATTGTCATATTTCTATCCTTACTTTCTATTTTACTTTAGTCAAACAAATGTCCCATTTTATTTTGTTTTACTTTTAAATAATCACGGTCAAAGGGGTTATCTTTGATTTGGAGAGCTACTCTTTCTTCAACTACTAGACCATATTTTTGAAAATCATTAATCTTTTGCGGATTATTAGTCATTAATTTCAATGATTTCACCCCAATTATTTTTAAAATTTGTGCTCCAATAGAATATTCTCGCTCATCTTCTTCAAACCCCAAAGCTAAATTAGCTTCAACCGTATCAAGTCCTTCATCTTGAAGTGAGTAGGCACGAAGTTTATTAATCAAACCAATTCCACGTCCTTCTTGTCGAAGATATAAAAGCACGCCACGCCCCTCATCATTTATTTTTTTTAATGCCTCTTCTAATTGTTCACCGCAGTCACATTTCAAAGAACCAGAAGCATCACCAGTTAAGCATTCTGAGTGAACGCGGCAAAGAATAGCTTGTCCGTCACCAATATCCCCTTTAACTAAAGCAACATGGTGTTCACCATTTATTTTATTGACAAATCCTAAAATATCAAACATACCATATTTCGTCGGTAGTTTGGCTCTAGTTACCTGTTCTACTTGCAGTTCATTTTGCTTAAGATACTCTTGAATAGCTTTAATTGTGATATATTTCAAGCCCCACTCTTGCGCTTTTTCCTTCAGTTTCTCCTTATGCATCATTGTTCCATCTTCGTCCATTATTTCAACGCAGACACCTACTTCTTTTAAACCAGCCAGACGCAACAAGTCAACCGTAGCCTCAGTATGACCATTTCGTTCTAAAAGACCATTTTTCTTGGCAATAAGTGGAAATACATGACCTGGTCTACGAAAATCACTTGGTAAACTCTCGGCATCAACAAGTTTTTTTTATGGTTAAGGCCCGTTCAAAAGCCGAAATTCCTGTGCTAGTTTCAATATGGTCAACCGAAACTGTAAAAGCTGTTCCATGATTGTCTGTATTTTTCTCTACCATTGCCTCTAATTGTAAATTTTTAGCATAAGTTTCACTGAGTGGTGCGCAAATCAATCCTTTGGCCTCACTTGCCATAAAATTAATTATTTCTGGACTGATAAATTCGGCCGCACAGATAAGGTCGCCCTCATTTTCTCTATTTTCATCGTCACTAACGATAATCATTTCCCCTGCTTTAAGTGCAGCAAGTGCTTCTTCTACTTTATTATATTGGAACATTTTATCTCCTATAAAAATCCGTTGTTAAATAGTTTTTCTTTAGTTACTGAAGATTCTTTCATCGAAGAACTACTATCGCCCCATAATTTTTCTATATATTTCCCCAAAATATCATTTTCTAAATTAACAGTATCACCCACTTTTTTATCTGCCATTATCGTCTCTTTGAGCGTATGTGGAATAATGGAAACACTAAAAGATTTCGCCTTAACCTGAGCAACTGTAAGACTAATCCCATCAATCGTAATTGAGCCTTTTTCGACGATGTATCTCATTAAATTTAAGCTCGTTTTGATTTCAAACCAGATGGCATTTTCTTCTTTTTTTACTTCTAAAATATGTCCAACTCCATCAATATGCCCTGACACAATATGCCCACCAAATCGGCCATTTAATGGCATCGCTCGTTCTAAGTTAACTTTGGCACCCACATTTAAGGTCCCAAGATTTGAACGATTTAGACTTTCAGGCATAATATCAGCCGTAAATTCTTTTTGATTAAATTCAGAAACGGTCAGGCATAAACCATTTGTTGAAATAGAATCTCCAAGTTTCATATCCTCTAAAATCAAGGAAGCACGGATACTAATTTTGGAGGATTTTTCTCTTTTTTGCAGGCGACTCACTTCCCCTATTTCTTCAATTATTCCTGTAAACATTAAAGAAGCTCACTTTCTAATAAAATATCTTCTCCTAGATAGGTTATTTGAGGCCTTTCTAGGAGATAGGCTTGATTGGGTTGCTCGATTCCATGCCCTTCAACTGGACTTGGTGCTTCTTTTCCACCAAATATTTTAGGGGCAATATAAGTTTGAACTTTTTGGACTATCCCTGCTTTTAATGCCGAAGCATTTAATGTCCCTCCACCTTCCAAGATGATACTGTCAATCCCCTTTTCTCCTAACTTTTTGGTCAATTCTTTCAAATTCAATCTTCCTTCTAGGCAAGAAACTAAGATAATTTCACAACCCACTTTAAGAAAGGAAGCTTGTTTTTCGGGGTCAGACTCAGCTGTAGCAATAATCGTTGAAATTTCACTAGCTGTGGAAACAATCTTGGAAGCTAAAGGGCTTCTTAAATGAGTATCACAAATGATTCTTATCGGATTTTTTCCATTTTCCAACCTGACAGAGAGTTGTGGATCATCTAAAATAAGCGTTTCAACACCAATCATAATTGCCATAAAACGTGAACGGTCTTGATGTACTTTCTGTCTTGCAATTTCACCTGTAATCCATTTTGATTGACCTGCTGATGTCGCAATTTTCCCGTCTAAAGTCATTGCATACTTCATCATGACATAAGGAAGCCCTTGACTAACATAATAAAAGAAAATTTTATTTAATTCTTCACATTCTTTTTCTAAGACATTGATAGAAACTTCAATTCCAGATTCTTTCATTGCTTTAATTCCTTTTCCTTAAACCAAGGGATTGGGGTCTAAATGCCCGATAACAACACGCTTAATTCTATTTTTTATAATCGCTTCAAAACAAGGGGGTTGTTTTCCCTGATGCGCACAAGGCTCTAAGGTCACATAAAGCGTGGCTCCTTCGGGAGATTCGTTACAATCCTTAAAAGCATTGATTTCCGCATGAGCTTCCCCATATTTTTCATGATAGCCTTGACCAATAATTCTCCCTTCTTTGACAATAAGGGCCCCTACTTGAGGGTTAGGGTTGACATTACCACCTCCTTTTTTTGCAAGTACAATTGCTAAATCCATGTAGTATTCGTCTTTTTTCATCTATTCATTCTTTCTAATAAAAAATAAGACTCTAAAATAAAATTTCAGGGTCTTTTGATAAATTTTCTATTTTTTTCGAGCAAAAAAGCAGCTCAAAAAACCAAAAATGGAGTGAATTATATAAATTCACTCCAGAGTTTTAGGCTAAATAGACATAATACTGACTAGAGTATTATGGTTTTATTATCTTCTTTCATCCAGACTATACTGTCGGCCTCGGAGTTTCACCGAATCATGCTGCAAGCAGCTCGCGGGCTATACCGCCGGTAGGGAATTACACCCTGCCCTGAAGATTTATTCAATTGTAGCTAAAGTATAGCATTTAAATTTAAAGATTGTCAAGAAATAAAAACGTATTCTTTAAGTTAACAAATTAAAATCAAACATTAAAAGTTCACAGACAGATAGTACAAGCGAACATCACCCTACTTTATTAAAGTCCACTATAGTTAAATATTATTTAATTTTATAATCAAAGCCCCCAAGAATTTTTCCTGTCTTGTCCTTTAAAACAAATCTCATTTTAAAATTCATCTCTTTAACCCATTGATGTTCTGATTTTGTAAGTTTTATTCCTTCTGCACTCTCCATTCCCTCTATTATCCATTTTTTTATCATAGGCATATCATTTTTGATATAAGAAACATAATCATTTTCGACTATCAAAGTTACAACAATGGTATCTGTGCCACTTTCACTTGCTTTAATATCTATATAAAATTGATTTGAACCTTGAGAAGTTACAAGCTGCTTTTTCCCATTATTTATCGAGTGAGTTACCTCGTCTAGTAACTCTTGTTTTTCTACCTGATGATAAATTTTCGCTACTTTGGAAACACAAAAAAGGGTAATCACAAGAGATAAAAATATCATCCCCACAATCAAAGGAATTAACCATGGCAAAATTCTTTTCTTTTTCGGAGTAGTATCTGTTTTCTGTGTATTTTTGTTCATCATTTTCATCCTTTGTTCTCATAAATTAAATCTCTTATAATTTAACCAATTATAGAGCCACTGAAGATTGATTATTGGCTTTTTTCTCTTTTGAACGATATCACCATAAAGTTTATTTTTCCAATAGGATAAAATCTCTTTATCCTTATTTGTAAGAATCGTTCGACTCTTATCTCCTATATCAATTGATAACAATCTACCCGAACGATTAAATTCATAGGCCCTGTAAATATTATTGTTTTTATCAGAAATGACTAAATTATATGTATTCTCAAAAAAATACCAACTGAAACTCACAAAATCTTGATTTGCCCTGTGATACTCTATATCAAATTGAGAAAAATTGTATGTGAAATGCCTATTATATGACTGAACCCAATGTTGATTATCTTTGAATCTGTCTATTTCTGTGCTCCAATCCGCATGTGGAAGATAGACGCTTGATAAATTAAAGATAACTGCACACATAACAGGGTCTGTTCCTGACTTATGAGAAATATTTTGTGCATAATATATTGAATAAACCCTTAAATTTCGGTATCCATATCCACTAATTAATAATACAAAAACAATAAAAATGATGATAGACAAAAATACTTTTAAAAACCTCCCTTTTCTTTTTTTCACCATAGATTTTTAAACCAATTAACAACTGATTTAGCAACTTTTTTTACTGTATTCATGAATTAAACCTCCAATAATTGAATAAATTATATATCCACTGCAAATTTATTTTTGGTGCTTGCCGATGAGAAACAATAAAACCGTACATTTCATTCAATTTTTCTTTAACAATGATGATATATTGTAGCGTAGGTTTTATTGTCTTAGGTGTCGTTTCTTCAGAATAAGTCACAGAAATAAATTCACCCTTTGAATTAAAATTGTATGTATATGGAGTTACAAAGTCAATTAAAACGAGACCACCTGCCTCAGGTTTTAAACTAAAAGATAATTCTCCTTTCTTGAAAACCGAAATATCATTATTTTTTAATCCTTCAAAGCGATAATCAATATCCCCCTCGCTAGTTTTCACCCGCACTCCTCCAAATGGAACATCGTAGTTAGCATTCGGAATGTATATGGCATCCAGATTATTAAATACCGCAACCATCACAGGGTTCGTCCCTACCTTATGAGGCAAATGCTGGGCATAATAAACAGAATATTTTCCTAGGTTTAACCATATATAAATTAAAGCAACGAATAAGAAAATAACTGAAAAACTGATACTTACTTCAACAACTAAAGTACGATGTTTCTTTTTTCCTTTTACCATAAACTCTTCAACCATTTTCCTACGGCATTCACTTTATTAGAAATCCAACTTTTAACTGAATTATAGGCTGAACCTATAAAGTTCGTGACAGCAAGCAGATAAAGTGACTGACTCACATAATTACTTAAACTCAATTAAATTTCCTTTCGTTCAATAAATTATAAAGCCATTGCAAGTTTATTTTTGGTACTTGACGGTGAGAAACAATATTACCATACATTGTGCTAAGTATTTTATCAGAATCCTCAATATCTTCTTTATCCGAATGTTCTATTCTGCCTTTTGAATTTGGAGAATCATAATAAATAACAGAACTTAATATTCCGTTTCCCAAAAAATTATAAGTACCTGGTTTTCCTTGTTTAGGCTTTAAAACATCCAGAGAATACATGCTATCTTGCCCATTTCCCAATGTATATTCAAGCTCTTTATTTTCTCTGTCACTTACAGATATCCATCTCCCATGAAGAGTACTCATATGATAGAATATTTCATACTGGCCAAAGGGAGCTGAATTGGTATCAAAATTAAATTTAGGAATATAGAGTGAATCATAATTATTAAAAACCGCGACTAAAACTGGATTCGTTCCTATTTTATGTGGTAAATGTTGAGCATAATAAACAGAATATTTTCCAAGATTCACCCATCCATTGAATAGCACAACCAAGGATAAAACCATGGTAAAACAAACACTAAGAGTAATAATCAGTACCTGATGGTGCCCTTTTCTTTTTACCATAGATTCTTCAACCATTTTCCTACGCCATTCACTTTATTTGAAATCCAGCTCTTAGCTGAATTGTAAGCTGAACCTATAAAGTTTGTGACAGTATGATAAGCATGAACAGCACTATTAACAACTGGTTTCACGTAGTTGTTATAGAGCTTTGATACGGTATTCGTTACATAATTCACAGTAGGTGCAACATAGTTATTATATACACCAGTTACAAAATTACTAACAGTATGATAGGCTGTCTGAACGCCATTCCAAATAGCATTCCCAGTATTCCGAGCTTGTTGCGTAAGCCATTGGCTTGTCTGACGGAATGCTTGTGCAGCCGCAGCAGCTTTTTGTTTGGCAACTTCTATAACTGTGTTTAAGGATTGTTTTGCGACTTTGACCCCTTGATTGATAAAACTTTTAACGTTCTGACCCACAGATATTACTTTTGCTTTAAAACTGTTAAACACTTGACTGACACTCTGTGTTGCACCTTTAAAAGCAGATATTGCTTTGTTTTTTAAGGAATTAGCGGTATTTTGAACAACCTTAACAACTTTCTGAATGCTTGTTGATAGCTGTTGGACTTTTTTGGTTACAACTTTCTTCAAAGCATCCCCAGAAATTTTGGTCAGTTGCCCAACAAGTTTTCCTGTTGTTTGAAGACTTTTTGCTGCAGCATTTCGGTCTTTAAGACTTTTGAATAATCCGTATAAACCTCCACCTGCCGCATAAGCTGTCCCTAGACTTGCAAATGCTAAACTAAAGACTGCAAAACCGCCCATAGCAACACCTGAATCCCCCTTTCCACCACTCATAGATTCTAAATACACCTTTTCACGTAAGGCCGTGTCCAAATTAGGAAGACTGTAATATTTGGCAAAAGCCTCAGCTGTTGTCAATCCTTTATAATCTGGGAAATGCGTTAAAATATAAGCATCCATATCCGCTGCCTCATCGCTTGCATTAAGATTCGTGAGGGCATCTCCCGTGAGCGTATCCGTCATCAATTTTGTATCTCTCAAATTACTATCATGACCTGTTAAACTTTCAATAAGTGCAGGAAGAGAATATCCCCCAGCAAGAAGATTACCTGAAACTTTAATCGCTCCCGTTTGATAATAAGAACCTATGGATGTTCCCAAATGAAATATATCTATCTTATCTTCTTTAGCTATTCTTTGGAATATATCTTTCATAGACTTAGAATACATAATATGATCAGGCAATCGATTTAGAGGAGCCTGAAGGTATCCTCCAATTCCTGAATCTTTCCCGTATTGAAAACCCGCCAAATAGTCCGCAAAACCATCATTAGAATTTTTTTCAAGAGTTGTAGAAGCGACATAAAGGTCATTATAGAGTTCTTTTGCTTGGTCACTTGTGATACCAAAATTTCTTGCCATATTTTCATAGTTAACATTCATCGAATTAGAAAAACTATTTTTATTCGCAACGCTTTGCCTTGATGGATAGATGATGTCCGTATTTCCACCTGACATTGTCAAAGGAATTGTTATAGAGTCAGCTTTTGAAGAATTAATCGGACTATAGGTAATTGTAGCCGTTGGTACACCTGTGTTTTGATAGTTGATAGTAAAACTTGGTTTATAGTTCACACCAGCATATTGGATATTATTTCCACTATATCCATAGTTAGAAGTTTGAGGATATCCATAGTAATTAGGTAAACTTTGTGTATAAATCAAGTTAATTACAGGATTGTTCTTCACACTATCATTTTCCGTCATATTCACAAAACCATAATACGGAATGGTTGGAATAGGCAGGTTATAATCTTGTCCAGTAAATCCGATATAGTGGTCTGTATCTTGAATTTTATGACCAAATTCATCATAGTAGTTAACTGTGAAATTTTGGCGAATTTGAGTGTTCATGTGAGCTTGTAGCGCTGAGCCAAACAAGTCATAACGAACACCTTGTGCAAAGAAATAGCTGTCATCGGCCCGTTCGGGTGCTGGTGCATAGTAATTGTAATAGAACTCTGAAGCAAAACCAGCGCCGAGATAACCGCCATAAGGAAGACTAGCTACACCATCTAACCCTGGATAATTGGGCGAGGCATCGTAGATGGTATCTCCATCTTGTTTAAGATTGGTCGTTTGAGGTAAAATGGTTACGAGATTTGCTAGATTTGTTTGGACTCCTTGTGCAATGTCAATATCAGTCGTAATAAAGGAAGCAACAACTGGAACTTCTATCGTCGTATCATGTTTGACAATCTGGTAAATCAAACTAAGCGCATTTGCCCCATTGTATAGACAAACAATAGAATTTCCGCCTGACTCCGCGATATTTTGTTCGCCAGTAAAAGTAAGTCCTTGCGGAATTCCGTCTGCTCCTTCATTGGCTTGCCAACTGTCTTTGTCACTTGATGCTACTGTATAAATCATATCAAGGTCAAGACCAGAGAGCGTTTTTCCGACATAGGTAATACGCCCACTATCTCCGTCATTCATGGTATAGGTAGTATCGGGAATGATTGGACCATCTTGTACTCCAAAATTTTCTTGATTGAGTTGTCCAGTAGCTGTGCCTTTTATAGCATTGACTTGGGTTTGATCTGACTAATGTAGCCCACTAGGATCAAGAAGATTATCATCGGTAATGTCTTCTCCTTGAAGTGTGATATTAACGCCATCAAAAACAGCAGAACCTGTGGCATTGTTATCTACTGCTCCTGTAACTTGAATGTTTGTAATTTCTGGACTTTTTGATTGTGAGGGATTTGTTGGTTTTCCCTGACTTTCTGATGATAAGCTCGTCGTTGGATCACTAGTTTGAGCTTGTGTCGCTGTGGTTTGAGTAGTGACATCTGCTGTTGTAGTAGTTTCATTTGCAATCGTTGACGCAGGTTCATTTATCGAACTTTCACTACTTGCTTTTGTTAATGATATAGCGATTGAGCTTTGGTTCGATTGAGTAGGCGAATTTGTATCAACGGTTGAACTTTCAGTAGTTAAAATATTTGTGGAACTTGAAACTTGAGCTGTATTTTCCATATTTGATACTACTGCTGGTTCTTCAGTTGTCGAGTCAGAAGCGGCAAGAGAAGAATTCACAGTTGGACTTACAGGACTGCTTAGAGTCGTCACATCACTACTTTGTGTCATTGTTTCTGTATTAGAAGGGACTTCGTCTGCTTGAGCAGTCAATCCTATACTTCCAATAACAAAAATTAAAAGTATTCCGCTACTAAAAAGCCAGATTTTACCTGACTTCCACGTACGGAAATGATGTTTTTGTTTTTCCAATGTAAAAATCTCCCATTTTTAATTATGTTACTATTCTGACTATTCAAACATTATATCACAAGAAAACAAATTGTAAAATCAAGAAATGTTTTTGTGATCAAATGAAATCACGCGCAGATTATAGAAGTTATTAATCAAATTTTGTTTTTATTTATTTGCTCAAAAATTACAATTTTGCTAAAATGGCTCTATTAGAACATAGGATATCTTATCATGCAAGAAATAAAAATAAACCCTCAACTCACTTGGCTTTCTTTTAATGTCGAAGACCTTAGAAATACTTCTGAACTTGCTACTTATGGTATTGACTTAGAAACGCTTCAATATGCCGAAGATAAAAATGAACGTCCTCACACGGAGTTCATCCCTGATAGTCAAGACTTTGTACTGATTTTCAATAGTCTGGATTTACTCAATTCAGAAGTTCATTATAAGACGGTTCCCATTACTTTTGTAGCACAAAAAAATCGATTAATTACTCTTTATCATCCAGAAAATGAATATTTAATTAATCAAATTAAAAAATATTGTTTTCAAAATGAACCAGAAACAGTTTATCATCTTCTTTTCATCAGTTTATTTTTGATTTCAGAGGCTTTCTTTCCTTACTTAGAACAAATTGATAAATCAAAAGAAGAAATTAATCAAAAGTTGCGTGAAAAAACAACAAAGAAAAATTTGTTGGCCCTTTCTGATATTGAAACGGGAATGCTTTATATTGTATCTAGTGCCAACCAAAATACTTTACTACTTGAACAACTTAAAACTAAAAGTATTTACAGACAGTTCAATGAAAGTGAAAAAGAGCAGCTTGAAGATGCAATTATCGAAGCACAGCAGCTTGCCAGTATGACACACCTTAATGCTCAAATTCTTGAACAATTAGCAGGAACTTATAATAATGTCCTTAATAATAATTTGAATGATAATATGACAACTTTGACAATTGTTTCTGTACTTTTGGCAGGATTAGCAGTCATCACCGGTTTTTTTGGAATGAATGTACCACCTCCACTTACTAACCAAAAAGATGCTTGGGTTTGGATTATTGGTGCTTGTATTATTCTTTGGCTACTTTACGCGGCACTCTTTCGTTATATTATTGGTCGAAGACAATAAAAAAATCAGCCAAAGCTGATTTTTTTTATTTTATTTTTACGCTTGCAATTTTTTCAAGATCATCAGCAATTGGATGTCCATTGCTTGCTCGATCTGATAATGATAAATCGCACAAATTGATATCGTATTTCTTGCCAGTCTCACTGATAACTTCTAATACTTGTTCATCAGTTACTTTTGTCGCTGGTGCTTTAGCTTGACTGAACAAATCTAATTCTTCGGTCAATGCTGATAAATCAGCAGTTGAATTGATTAAGCCGGCTGCAAAGACGGTATGATTATTTGTCTTCAAGGTTCGTAGTACTTGAAGGCCACGGTTAGCACGTGAGGTGGCCGGAATATCATCCGTCTTAACACGTTTGATAAATGCCCGTTGAGTCAAAAGGTACCAACTATTTGAGTTAACAAAGAAGGCGGACTTAATTTTATCGCCATTTTTGAGATTCATGGCCTTGACTCCTGCAGCTCTAGCACCCAAAACTGGAACGTCATCAAGATTAAAGCGAAGGGCATAACCATTTTCAGAAATAAGCATGAGGTCTGCAAATTGAACTGGAGTGATTAGAACAATTTCATCATCTTCTCCTTTAAGTTTAGCATATGGAGTAGATTTTGAACGATAGGTCCGCCAAGGGGAGAAACTTTCACGTTCAATTTGTTTTATTTGTCCATTTCTTGTGACAACAACTAGATTTTCACCAGCAAATTCGTCCACAATTTGAACAAAAATTACTTTCTCATCAGCTGAGAAATTAGAGAGACTTTGAGATAGATGCTCACCAATATCTTTCCAACGAATATCAGAAAGTTCATGGATTGGGCGATAAATGACATTGCCAAGATTTGTGAAAAGTAAGAGATGTTGAGTTGTTTTAGCATTGGCATAATAAAGAAGCTCGTCATCATCACGTTTACCAATTTCTTCAAGTGCTGAGGAAGCAAATGAACGTGGTGAAGTACGTTTGATGTAACCTGAACGCGTTACTGAAACTACAGTATCCTCTGCCACAATCAATTCGCTCGCTTCAATTTCAATGGTTTGAACTTCATCTTGTAATTCGCTACGGCGTGGTTTGGCAAATTTTTTCTTAACTTCACGAAGTTCGCGTTTCATTAAATTAAACAAGGTACGTTCATCATTAATAATCGCTTTAAGTTCGAGAATTTTTTGCTCTAATTCAGCTTGTTCATTTTGTAGAGTGACAATATCGGTGTTGGTCAAACGATAAAGTTGTAAAGTAACAATGGCTTCGGCTTGCTCTTCGGTAAATCCAAATGAAACTTTGATATTTTCTTTGGCATCTGCTTTATTTTCTGAAGCACGAATCGTTGCGACCACTTCATCTAAAATAGAAACCATGCGAATCAGACCTTCAACAATATGAAGTCTTTTTTCTGCTTTATTTAAATCAAATTGTGAACGTTTAACGATAACATCTTCACGGTGTTTGACATAAGAACGGAGCATTTGTAAGACACCGGTTTGAACAGGAGTCATATTATCAATTGCGACCATGTTGAAGTTATAATTCACTTGTAAATCAGTATTTTTAAACAAGTAATTCAAAACAAGCTGGCTATCAGCTTCTTTCTTTAATTCAATTGCAATCCGAAGCCCTTCACGGTCTGACTCATCTCTGACTTCTGCAATTCCGGGCACTTTAGCATTGACACGAACATCATCAATTTTCTTGACTAAGTTTGCTTTATTGAGCTCAAAAGGAATTTCAGTAACAATAAGTTGCTCACGACCGCCTTTCATTGGTTCAATATCGACTTTTGAACGAACAACGATGCGCCCTTTTCCTTTTTCGTAAGCTTTTCTGATTTCGCCTTTTCCTTGGATAATCCCACCAGTAGGAAAATCTGGTCCTGGTAAGAATTCCATGATTTTTTCTACATCAGCTTTAGGATGATCAATCATATGAATGGTTGCATCAATGACTTCCCCCAAATTGTGAGGTGGAATATCTGTCGCATAACCGGCTGAAATTCCGGTTGAGCCATTGACTAAAAGATTTGGGAAAGCTGCTGGTAAAACCGTTGGTTCTTTCTCAGTATCATCAAAGTTCCAAGCTTGACTTACTGTATCTTTCTCAATATCTGCTAAGAGATAGCCTGAAATTTCTGAAAGACGGGCTTCAGTATAACGCATAGCGGCTGGTGGGTCACCATCCATTGAACCATTATTACCATGCATTTCGATTAAAGGTTCGCCCATCTTCCAGTCTTGACTCATCCGAATCATTGCTTCATAAATTGAGCTATCTCCATGTGGGTGGAAATTACCCATGACATTTCCGACTGATTTCGCTGATTTACGATAAGACTTATCAAATGTGTTTCCGTCTTTATTCATTGAATAAAGAATACGGCGTTGTACCGGTTTTAAACCATCACGGATATCGGGAAGGGCCCGCTCCTGAATGATATATTTTGAATATCGACCAAATCGGTCACCCATTATATCTTCTAATGGTAAGGTTTGAATGTTTGACATATTTTAACTTTCTTTTTAGAAAATTTGTTTACTTTTTTAATTAATTATTTGCTAATTTATAAATAAATCTTTGATTTTTTACTGACAGTTCTCTGCTTTTGTCATTCTACAATATAAAATCACTTTTTCTATTCTACCACAAAATCAAAACGAAAAAAACTTACAAATTATTTATTGGTCAAAATTGATAAGATTGTTTATCTCTTTAAAATCTACTGACAGCTTAATTTGAAGTGAAAAAATTACTGACAAAGCTGTCAGTAAATTATTTCATCTTAGAATTTCAAAATCATATTGACATGTTTAATATCATCTTCGTAAAAGGGTTCAGAATTTTCAACAAAACCAAATGAAGCATAAAAATCACGCAAATAATATTGTGCTTCAATTGTTACTGCTTCTTCCCCATCTTCTTTAAGGACTTCTAAGGCTTTTTCAATGAGTCCTCTTCCCAAATTTTGTCCACGAAATTCAGGATTGACAAGGACACGCCCAATTGAAGCCTCTGCAAATGAAATCCCTTTGGGAAGTAGGCGACAAAGGGTCATCAGTTGACCATTTTCATTTTCTAACCAGAGGTGTTTGGCTACTTGGTCTTTGCCATCAAGCTCTTGATAAGGACAGTTTTGCTCCACAACAAAGACAGCAGTACGCAGGCTTAAAAGTTGATACATTTCATCTAATGTAAGTTGATTAAAACTTTTTTCTTTCCAAATTGCTGTCATTTTTCTTCCTCCATAATCGTCACGAAATTGGCTTTTTGCATTTCTTTTAGAAAATCAGAATGAATTTTCACTTTCTCTGAATTATGTAAACGAATATTTAAACTCGAACCTAAGGAGTACTCTCGTTCAATCGAAATTCCAAGAACTTCAAATCGTTCCCATTTTCGCTCAAGATTTTGCTGATAATAGACTAAAGCTTTGGTGATTGGTAAATTTAACTTTCTGCGAAGGCTGTCAGTAATTTCATCAGAGCTTTCACCAAATAAATCTAACTGACCGAGTTCGTCAGTAACTTCTGATTCTACTGACAGCTCAACTTCTTCAATTTTCTGTAAATATTGATAAAGTTTTGCCGTGATTAAGCAGTCGTTGAGCGCGTCATGCGAACGTAAATCATTCATTTCTAGTAGGTCTTTAAAATTTTCTAGAGCATAAGAAGACATAGTTAATAACTTTTTACTTTCTGCCAAAGTATCATAGACACGAAAAGCCTCAACATCAGTAATGGCACAATCAATAATGGCCTGATAAAGAAAAGAAATATCAAAAGGAGCATTATGAGCCACTAATAAATGACCTTTGATGAAGTCTAAAAATTCAGGTAAAATTTCTTCAATCGTTGTTTGATTTAACAAATCAGCTGGTTTTATGCCAGTCAATTGAGTGATTTCAGTTGAGACATAAGAGCGTTGATTTTTTACTAACTGATTAAATCTAGCTTGCTCTTGATTATTCTCATCATATTTTACCGCTCCAATTTGAATAATTTCATTTTTTTGTGCAGAAAATCCTGTAGTTTCAAAGTCAAATACGACATATTTCTCAGACATTTTTATTCAGTTCCTCGATAATTTCTCTTGTTTTAATTAATTTCCCAAATTTTGGTATTTCGTCAGTTTTTGTTTTCTGGAAGTTTTTTAACTTTCTGTCAGCACAGGCGTCTTCAATTATCATCGCTTCAAATCCCAAGTCCGCCCCATCTCTGGCTGTTTTTAATACTCCATTACTCATAGACACACCAGAAACATAAATTTTACTGACAGAATTATTTTTCAACTCGTCAGCTAAGCCATAATCAGATTGTTTAAATGCTGACGGCCCATATTTTACTAATTGATGTAATCTTGGATTTTTATCCAATTCATCTTGCAAAATCATCCGAGAAAAAGCTTTTTTAGCTGATTGCCAAAGTATTTTTGGTTCAACAGTCACAATATAAACTGGCTGATTTTTTTGGTCAAATGCAGAAATTAAAGCTCGATTATTTTCAATAATTTTATCCCAGCCATAAGGAACAGCATCTTTCGCTAATTTTTTAATGAATGCTTGCAAATCAATAATAATTAAAGCTGATTTTTGCATTTTTTCTCTTTTCGTTTTTTATCTTCTTTTAGAATTTCTTCCATTATATCATAGCTAACAAAATGAAACAAAGTTTCTCTTGCTAGCTTTGCTGGCTTACGAATAGGCTTGTTGTTACACCTAAAGTGATCAATAGTGATATTTACATCATAAATTAAAGTAAAAAACCTCGAAAAATCGAGGTTAATTATTAAAGAAAGTAACTTAGAATACTGTTTCTTCTTCCATTGTAAATTTCACATTATTTTCAATCCATTTACGACGAGGTTCAACTTTATCCCCCATCAGTACTGAAACACGTTTCTCTGCTTGAGCTGCATCATCAATGGTCACTTGAATCAATGTCCGAGTTTCTGGGTCCATTGTTGTTTCCCAAAGTTGGTCAGCATTCATTTCTCCAAGTCCTTTATAACGTTGCAAATTAGCATTTTTACCAAATTGCTTGCGAAGTTCTGCTAACTCACCATCTGTCCAAGCATACTCAATTTTTTCTTTTTTGCCTTTTCCTTCACTCATTTTATAAAGTGGTGGAAGGGCAATATAGACATGACCCGCTTCAACCAATGGTTTCATATAGCGATAGAAGAAAGTCAATAAGAGCGTTTGAATGTGTGCTCCATCAGTATCGGCATCGGTCATAATAATGATTTTGTCATAATTACGGTCGGCCAAGGTAAAATCTGCCCCAACGCCTGCACCAATGGTATAAATCATTGTATTGATTTCCTCATTTTTGAGAATATCTTGCATCTTAGCTTTTTCGGTGTTAATGACTTTACCACGCAAAGGCAAAATGGCTTGGAATTTACGATCTCGTCCTTGTTTAGCGGACCCTCCAGCAGAATCTCCTTCGACCAAATAAAGTTCATTTTTATTTGGATTTTTTGTTTGAGCAGGGGTTAATTTACCAGACAAAAGTCCTTTGTCTTTTTTAGATTTCTTTCCATTTCGTGAATCTTCACGCGCTTTACGAGCCGCTTCACGAGCCTCACGGGCTTTGATTGCTTTACGAATCAAATTTTGCGCTAATTCGCCATTTTCCATCAAATAGAAACTTAGTTTCTCAGAAACCAAAGAATCAACAACTGGACGAGCTAAAGGAGAACCCAATTTATCTTTGGTTTGTCCTTCAAATTGGAGATGTTCCTCAGGGATTAAAACTGACAAGACGGCTGTCAAACCTTCACGATAATCCGAACCTTCGAGATTTTTATCTTTTTCTTTGAGTAAATTAACTTTACGAGCATATTCATTCATTGCTTTCGTAATTGCCGTTTTCAAACCTGCTTCATGCGTTCCGCCATCTTTTGTTCGGACATTATTGACAAATGAAAGAATATTTTCTGAATAGCCATCATTATATTGAAGGGCAACTTCAACTTCAAAACCGTCTTGTTTTCCTTCAAAATAAAGAACTGGAGTCAAACTGTCTTTATCTTCATTAAGATAAGAAACGAAATCTTGAACCCCATTTTCGTAATGAAATTCTTCTTTTTCATCTGTTCGTTTATCTTCAAGACTAATCGTTACTTCTTTTAAAAGAAAAGCAGACTCATTTAGTCGTTCTGAAATGATATTATATTTAAATTCAGTTGTCGAAAAAATGCTAGAATCCGGCATGAAGGTAACTTTAGTCCCTGTTTTAGATTTTGGTGCTTTTCCAATTTTTTCTAAAGTAGTCGCTGGATGTCCACCATTTTCAAAACGTTGACGATAAACAGTCCCGTCACGAGTAATTTCAACTTCTAACCAAGTCGAGAGGGCATTTACGACTGAAGAACCAACACCATGGAGTCCACCAGAAGTTTTATAACCCCCTTGACCAAATTTACCACCTGCGTGCAAAATAGTAAAAATTACTTCAACAGTTGGAATACCCATGGCGTGTTTCCCAACTGGCATTCCCCGTCCCTCATCTTCTACTGATAAAGAACCATCAGCATTAATGGTCACCGAAATTCTGTTACCAAAGCCAGATAAAGCTTCATCAACCGCATTATCTACAATTTCCCAAACCAAATGGTGCAGACCAGTTCCGTCAGTTGAGCCAATATACATTCCTGGACGTTTTCTGACAGCATCCAATCCTTCAAGAACCTGAATCGCACTGTCATCATAGTTATTAATATCTATTACCATTTATTTTCCTCTCATCGAAAGCCTATATCTTCTATCTAAATCACTATTTTTTTATCCACAATGAGCTAATAAAAAATATTCATCTTGATTATTGTACCTTGTTCAGAAAGCTTTGTCAAAGGACTGCTGACAATTTTTTCATCTAATAGTAAGAATTTTTCCAAAAGTAAGTGAAGATGTTTCAATATTGTCAGTAATCTTTATTAAAAATATGATATAATTGTACAGTTAAAAGAGATTATCGATTTTAAACGAAATAAACTTCGGAGATCTTATGCTTACTATTATTCTTCTCATTGCCTGCTATCTTTTAGGGGCAATTCCATTCGGCTTATGGATTGGCAAGATTTTTTTCAAAAAAAATCTCCATGACTACGGCTCAGGAAATACTGGAACAACCAATACTTTTAGAATTCTAGGTGTAAAGGCAGGAATTTCAGTTTTTGCTTTTGACTTACTAAAGGGGACACTTTCTACTCTTTTACCCCTTTTCTTCCATATCAATGGTGTTTCACCTCTAATTTTCGGTCTTCTTGCTGTCATTGGACATACTTTTTCAATATTCGACCGCTTTAAAGGTGGTAAAGCTGTTGCAACTTCTGCTGGTGTGATTCTTGGATTTAGTCCGCTCTTCTTAATTTACCTTCTTGTTGTCTTTATCATTGTCCTATGGCTTTTTAGCATGATTAGTCTCTCTAGTGTGATAGGTGCTGTATTTGCTTTATTGGGAATTCTTATTTTCCCTAGCATCGGATTTATTCTTACTTCCTACGACCTTTTATTCTCAATTATTATTTTTGTTTTAGCAATTATTATTATTTTACGACATAGAACAAATCTCAAAAGAATCAAAAATCATTGCGAATCCCTTGTCCCATTTGGTTTAAACTTATCAAAACAAAAAGAAAAATAGCACAATATGTTGTGTTATTTTTATAATTTTACATAATTCAACACAATATCTAGTATCTTTAATTTGACTAGATATTTTTTTTACGATAAAATAAGACTATAAAAAGTTGAGAAAAAGTCAAAGACTTTTTACTCTCACTAATAAAATACGTTTGTCCTCAAAGGAGATTTAAAATGGTTACAGTCTATTCTAAAAACAATTGTATGCAATGCAAAATGGTCAAAAAATGGCTCTCAGAACATGAAATTGCCTTCGATGAAATCAATATCGATGAACAACCTGAATTTGTTGAAAAAGTGATTGAAATGGGATTTCGTGCTGCACCTGTCATTACTAAAGATGACTTTGCCTTCTCTGGTTTCCGTCCTAGCGAATTAGCAAAGTTGGCTTAATATGAAACTTGCTTATTTCAGTGTGACTGGGCAAACACGTCGCTTTGTTTCCAAAACAAACTTACCAAATGTCGAAATCAGTCCTGACGATGATATAGAAATGAATGAACCTTTTCTTTTGATAACGCCAAGTTATGCCGAAGAATCTCCAACTGTTTCTAAATCAATAGATGTTATGGACCCTGTTTTTGACTTTATGGCTTATAATGATAATTATAAACATTGTCTAGGAATTATTGGTACAGGAAATCGTAATTTCGCAGGTATTTATATTTTTACTGCTAAAGAACTTTCTGCAAAATACCAAATTCC
>OAWA01000737.1_pt1 | contig 20099 bp, 18 predicted proteins | sample 1516971 | NCBI WGS metagenome assembly OAWA01 (sample SAMEA2580097, study PRJEB22360) | human gut metagenome | biome: human gut; feature: human-associated habitat; material: faeces | place: Denmark | collected 2008/2010
TAATAAAGGGATGAAAAGCCTTGAAAAATAAGAGCTTAGAATTCCGAGAACTTATTTATTTGTGCAGGAGGAAAAAAAGGAACAAATTTAGATAAGAATCCAATATATCCATCTGGATACACATTAAAGAATATTGTTTCTGTAGGAGCGGTAGATAATAGAGGTGAAATATATTCTGCGTCAGGATATGGAAAAACAATAGATATATTTGCACCGGGTGAGAATGTAGAGGTTAATATAGGGAATGATCAGAATATCTATGTTGATGGAACTTCAGCATCAGCGGCATATGTAACAGGGGCTTTCGCATTACTAAAAAGTTTAGATTCAGATTTGTCTTTGCTAGAAATTAAAAATGTAATAATAAACAAAAGTAGAATTCTAAGTTGTAGGACACCAACAGGAGAAAATATTAAATTGTTAGATATAGATGCAGCATCAAAACAAATATATAAAGGAGATAAAAAATAGTGATTAAAAAATTTGTTGGTATAGCGATTTGCCTATTATTCATAATTAGTATTGGTATTTATATAAATGGTAAGAGAATTTCTACAGCGTGTTATTCATATGAAATTAAAAAAGTGAAAAAAGATAGGAAATACTATTTAGATGTAGGTACAGGAGATAAAATCTTATGTACAGAAAAGGAATACAATCAGATAAATAAAAACAAAAAACATACTTTATATGGTATAGAATATAAAAAAAATGAATTATTATATAAGCTTATAGGAACTGAGCCAAAACTAATTAGTATAGATGAGGATTGAGAAAGGAGAAACGAAGATGAAAAAATGTTGTATATGTCTTTTAGCTATTATCATTGTAACTTGTATGAATTCAAGTATATTTGCGAATGATAGTGTGACAAGTAGCTCATCAATATCTAAAACAAAAGAATTATCAGAAGTATATAATTTAACCGATGAAGAGATAAAAGGACTAGAAACATTTCCTGATGAGGTCAAGAATGAAATTGAAGATTGTTTGAAAAAACATCCTAATTCTGTAGAAATTACTCATCAGGTATGTGAAGTTGATGAGATAGGAGAAATACAAAAGATAGCACAAAGTAATATAAAAGAATTGCAGCAACAGGGAATGACAAAAAAAGAAGCAAAGGATATTAAAAATGAAATAGAAGATATTCAAGATATGAAGAAAAATAAATTAATCCAAGAATACAATATGACAAAATCTGAAGCAACATTATTAAAAGAAGCTGTTAAGGAGAGTGAAACAAAAGAAAAATATAAAGAAATTGACGAAAAGGATAAATGTTCTGCATCGGGAAGTATTAGTTCAAAAAAATGAGTTGTTCATTGGTTAAATATAATAACAGTAAGTATAAAAAAGGTAAAAAAATAAATTCTAATTATGAAATTTTGACCTCCTATCAGTGGAAAAAGGAACCCATATTTGTAGGAGCATCAGATAAAATGGTGTTTGCTTGGGGAGGAGGATTTGATATTACAACAATCAGCAGTCAAGCTACCTATAGATATTTTAGCCCTGGAAAAAATAGATATGTATATTTTTCTGCAAAGCCTTCTACAGATGAAAAAATTAATAAGGGAATGATTTATACATTTAAACAAAAAAAGAATCAAGCTAAAATCTATTCTGCATATGCGAGATTTAAGTTATATCAGGGAAAGAATAAAAATTATAGCACAAAAGTAATTTCTAGATATGCCCATAAAATTCTAAGTATCAGCGGCGGAATATCAATTGGAAAAACTCCAAGCATTGAAATAGGATGGGGTTATGATGAAAGCAAACAGTTAAAAGCCGGTCTGATCCGATAAAATTGTAAGAATTTTGTTATGTTTTTGTCTGCCGGATTTCAGAACTGTCCGCTATGATAGAGATAGTAAAGGAAAGGCGGTGTCAGTTTATGAGCAGACAAGCAGTAAAAAAAGCGACAAATTTCACGACTCTGGTGTTGATCGGAGCGTTGATTATATTTTCGGTTTACGGTTATCAAAAAGGGATTTTTACAAACAGGGAGCAGTTAGAACTGTTTATCCGGCAGAGTAGCTTTTGGGGACCGCTTCTGTTTATCGTGATCCAGATCGCACAGGTTGTGATCGCGGTGATACCGGGCGGACTTACCTGCCTGGCAGGCGTTGTGTTTTTTGGGCCATGGTATGGTTTCTGGTACAGTGCCGTCGGGATCATCATCGGTTCCTGTATCAATTTTTATCTCGCAAGGCAATATGGAGAAAAGTTTATCCGGCTGTTTGTCAATTATGACACATATGAAAAAACAAAGAAGAAGTTTCTGACAAGAAAGAGATTTGACGTTGTGTTTGCTTTGGCTGTGATCCTTCCATGTGCGCCGGATGACGTGCTCTGTATGATTGCCGGACTGACGGATATGTCATGGAAGAAATTTTTAGGGATTCTCTTTTTGGGAAGACCGGTTTCCATCATAGCATACAGCATGGGAGGGGCCATGCTTCCAATGCTCCTTAAGTGAGTTTAAAAATAAAAAAGATTTGAACGGGCAAAGTGTTTACAGCGCTTTGTCCGTTTTGGTTTTCACAATGAAGGAAACAGCAATCTTTCTTGATTCCGTGCATTTGCTGGTATATACTGAAAAAGAAATCAGCCGACGAAGAAAAGATAAAGGAGACAGACGATGGGTTTAAACGAGACGCCGAGAGGAGACAGAATTCATATCGCATTGTTTGGAAGGAGAAACGCAGGAAAATCCAGCATAGTTAATGCATTGACCGGTCAGGAGCTGGCTATTGTTTCAGATGTGAAAGGTACGACCACAGATCCGGTCTGCAAGGCAATGGAACTTTTGCCCCTGGGACCGGTTGTGATGATCGACACCCCTGGGCTGGATGATGAGGGTGAACTGGGAGAAAAGAGGGTGAAGAAGGCGAAAGAAGTGCTGAGAAAGACAGACATCGCCCTGGTCATAGCGGATGCGAAAACAGGCCTTACGGAGTTTGAACAGGGAATCCTTGATCTGATCAGGGAGAGAAAGCTGCCCTATCTGATCGTATATAACAAGACGGATCTGGCAGGCAGAGACAGGGTGGAAGATACAGATCATACCTGTTTTGTCAGCGCGGTGACAAAAGAAGGCATCTTTGAGCTGAAAGAGGCTATCGGAAAGCTTCTCCCAGAAGAAGAACAGCCAAGACAGATCGTGGGCGACCTGATCTCGCCGGGAGACTTTGTGGTTCTTGTCGTGCCCATCGACTCGGCGGCTCCAAAAGGGCGGCTCATCCTTCCGCAGCAGCAGACGATCCGGGATATTCTGGAGCATGATGCCTGCTCTGTTGCAGTCAAAGAATCTGAACTGGAGCACACACTTAAGCATCTTGGGAGAAAGCCTTCTCTGGTTATTACAGACTCTCAGGCATTTGAACAGGTGGCCGCCATCGTGCCGGAAGATATTCCTCTGACATCTTTTTCGATCCTTTTTGCCAGATACAAAGGGGATCTTTTGGAGGAAGTGAGGGGAGCGAGGGCTGCCAAGCATTTAAAGGACGGTTCCAGGGTCCTGATCGCGGAAGGCTGCACCCATCACCGTCAGTGCGATGATATCGGAACGGTCAAGATACCCGGATGGCTTACAGAATATACAGGAAAGCAGCTCATCTTTGAGACGTCCAGCGGGAGCACATTTCCGGAGGATTTAAGCGGCTATGATCTGATTGTTCACTGTGGGGGATGTATGCTGAATCCGAAAGAAATGAAGCACAGAATAGCGTCCTCTGTAAAAGCGGAAGTGCCTATTGTAAACTATGGAGTCTTGATCGCCGACATGAAGGGAATTCTAAATCGGAGCCTTCAGCCTTTCGGACTCTGAAAATCCGGAGGGAGTCTTGACCGGAAGCGGGGTTCTTGAGATAATAGACAAGATAACGAAAGAAAGGATTTGAAACAGATGAGTAAAGTTAGAACCAGATTTGCCCCGAGCCCTACGGGAAGAATGCATGTAGGGAATTTAAGAACAGCATTATATGCCTACCTGATCGCAAAACATGAAGGCGGAGATTTTTTGCTGCGCATAGAAGATACAGACCAGGAGCGTCTCGTAGAGGGAGCCGTCGACATTATTTATAATACCCTTGCAAAAGCAGGACTTGCCCATGATGAAGGGCCGGATAAGGACGGCGGATGCGGCCCTTACGTCCAGAGCGAGAGGCAGTCAGCAGGCATCTATATGGATTATGCAAAGAAGCTGATCGACAAGGGAGAGGCTTATTACTGTTTCTGTGACGAGGAGAGGCTTTCCAGCCTGAAGGTAAAATCCGGAGATGTGGTGGTCAGCCATTATGACAAACACTGCCTGAATCTGAGCAGCGAGGAAGTGGAAGAAAAACTGAAAGCCGGTATCCCGTATGTGATTCGTCAGAATAATCCTACCGAGGGCACCACGACGTTCGCAGATGAAATTTACGGTGAGATTACGGTGGAAAATATGGAACTGGACGATATGATCCTGATCAAGTCCGACGGATATCCTACCTATAACTTTGCAAATGTAGTAGATGACCATTTGATGGGAATCACTCATGTGGTCCGGGGAAATGAATATCTGTCATCTACGCCGAAATATAACAGGCTCTATGATGCATTCGGATGGGAGAAACCGGTCTATGTACACTGCCCGCTCATCACGGATGAGGAACACAAGAAGCTGAGCAAACGGAGCGGACATTCTTCTTTCGAGGATCTGCTGGAGGCAGGATATCTGCCGGAGACGATCGTAAACTTCGTGGCTCTGCTCGGATGGAGTCCGGGAGGGGAAAGAGAGATCTTTACGCTGAAAGAACTGGAAGAGGCTTTTGACTATCATCATATGTCCAAGACTCCGGCTGTCTTTGATATGACGAAACTTGCATGGATGAACGGGGAATATATCAAGGCTATGGACGATGAGAGATTCCGGGAGATGGCTATGCCGTATGTGAAGGAAGTGCTCACAAGAGATGTGGATACTGATAAAATCCTCTCTATGGTCAAGACACGGATCGAGCGGTTCACAGAGATTAAGGACCATATTGATTTCTTTGAAAATGTGCCGGAATATGACAGTGCCATGTACCAGCATAAAAAGATGAAGACAACAAGAGAGTCTGCGCTGGAAGTGCTGAAAGAAATCGTGCCGGTATTTGAAGCCCAGGAAGATTTCAGCAACGATGCCCTCTATCAGACACTGATTGGATTTGCAAAGAGCCACGAGGTCAAAAACGGCTATGTCATGTGGCCGGTCCGCACGGCTGTGTCAGGCAAGCAGATGACTCCCGGCGGGGCATCTGAACTTATGGAGATTCTGGGGAAAGAGGAGTCTGTAAAAAGACTTCGTGCGGCTGTTGATAAATTAGAGGCTGAGCTTTCATGACAGAATGGAATGAGGCCCAGACAAAGGCCATCACTCACAAAGACGGCCCAATGATGGTCCTTGCCGGCCCGGGATCCGGGAAAACTACGGTTATCACAGAACGGACAAAATATCTGATCGAACACTGCGGGGTAAACCCCTCCAATATCCTGGTCATCACCTTTACAAAGGCAGCGGCAGCTGAGATGAAGGAACGTTTTTTGAAACTGGCAGGGAGATCCCTGCCAGTTTCTTTCGGTACCTTTCACGCAGTCTTTTTTACAATCTTAAAGCATGCGTACAGCTTTCGGGCGGGGTGTATTCTGCCGGAACATAAAAAGTATGATCTTCTCCGTGAAATTATCATGGACCGGGATCTGGAAACAGGAGACGAACCGGATTTCCTGCGTTCTCTGATCAGTGAGATCAGTCTCGTAAAAGGGCAGCTTCTTTCGATGGACTATTATCACAGCCAAAGCTGTGCGGACAGTGTATTTCAGCTGATTTACAAGCAATACAATGAAAAACTGCGGAAAAACCAGTGGATGGACTTTGATGATATCTTAGTCTATACGTACAGCCTTTTAAAGGAGAGAGAAGACCTGCTTGCTGCCTGGCAGAATAAGTTTCAATATATTCTGATCGACGAATTTCAGGATATCAGCCCGATCCAGTATGAGATCATAAAGATGCTGGCTGCGCCCAGAAACAATCTGTTTATTGTGGGAGATGACGACCAGTCGATTTACCGGTTCAGGGGAGCAAAACCGGAGATCATGCTCGGATTCCCCAAAGATTATAAAGATTCCGAGAAGATCCAGCTGGATGTCAACTATCGTTCCAGCCCTGAGATCGTGGAGGCATCCCAGAAAGTGATCCGTGTTAATAAAAAGAGGTTTGACAAAGAGATAAGATCCTGCCGGGACAGAGAAGTACCAATAGAGCTCAGGACGTTTAAAAATCAGCAGGAAGAATGCACCTATGTGGCAAAAAGGCTCAGGGACGAATACGAAAAGGGCCATCCCTATGAGGAGTCATCGATCTTGGTCAGGACCAACCTGGGAGCCAGGACGATGCTTGGAAAGCTCATGGAATATAACATCCCGTTTACGGTGAAAGATGGGATTCCAAGTCTGTTTGAGCATTGGATCGCAAGAGACATCATAGATTATATGAGGATGGCGCTCGGTGACCGGAGACGGAGCACCTTTTTGAGAATCATGAATAGGCCCAAGCGTTATATCAGCAGAGAATATATAGACCAGCCGGAGATCTCCTTTGAGGATCTGAAGGAGAAGACAAGAGACAAGGAATGGCTTTATGATTATATCGATGAGCTGGAGGAAGATCTGAGACTTTTAAAGGATATGACGCCGTTTCTTGCGGTCACCTACATAAGAAAGTCTGTCGGGTACAATGCATTTTTGTCAGAATATGCAAGAATACGAAAACTGAAAGAGGAAGAACTTACCGATGTGCTGGAGGAACTTCAGGAGACTGCCAGAGGATATGACACTTATGAAGAGTGGTTTGATTTCATGAGACGCTATACAGAGGAGCTGAAGGCACAGTCCGAGAGCAGGAATCAGGGGAAACAGGGAGTTGTCATAAGCACGCTTCACAGTGCAAAAGGGCTGGAATACGAGAGAGTGTTTCTCATTGATGTCAATGACGGGGTAATTCCATATAAAAAGGCTGTGAAGACAGAAGAATTGGAGGAAGAGCGGCGGATGTTTTACGTGGGAATGACCAGGGCAAAGAAATATCTGCATGTCTTTTCTGTGGAGAAGATGTATAATAAAGACAGTAAAGTGTCGGATTTTATCCTTCCTTTAGAGGGGAAGAGGAGAAAGCAGCAGAAGGGAGCGCAGTAATATGAAACAGAGGGCAGTACCCAGACCGGGGGATTTTTATAAACATTTCAAAGATAAGCTGTATCAGATTATAACGGTGGCCGAACACTCAGAGACCGGGGAGGCGCTTGTCATTTACCAGGCTTTATACGGGGAATATAAAACCTACGCAAGACCGCTGTCCATGTTTCTGAGCGAAGTGGACCATGACAAGTATCCTGGAGTCAGCGCAAAATACCGGTTTGAACGCGTGGATGTAAAGACGTACCAGAACATTACAGAACTTCACCATATTGGAAATATTTTAGAAAGGCACAGGGAGATACCAAAACCGGAGCCCAAAGAACCGGAACCGCTGCCTGAAAAAGAGCTGCCGAACCCCGGGGAACACCGCCAGGAAAAAGAACAGCAGGATCTTCTGATCCGTTTTCTGGACGCTGAGAGCAATGAGGAACGGCTGGAAATTCTTCGGAGAAATGAAGACAGGATCTCTGAGACAGTACTGGATTCCATCGGCCTTTCCATGGACTTTCCGCTAAGTGGTGATGACCGGGGAAAGAAGCTTCGTGATCTGGAGGGATTTATCAAGACGAAGATGAAGTATGAGAAGACAAGAAGATAAAAAAAGGGAAAGCATGTGTGATATGCTTTCCCTTTCACTATGGCTGCGAAGCTTTTCTGATGATCTGTATCAGTTCTAATCTGTTTTTTTCGACTTTCCGCACTTTGAAATCGAAGGATGCATCCGATGCGGTCTCTCCCTCGGACGGGAGATGGTCCAACAGTTCTATCACGTATCCGCCCACAGAGTCGTAGTCTTCAGACTCGATCTCCGTATCGATCAAATCGTTTAGATCGTCAAGCTTTAAGGAGGCGTTTACGAGATAGGAGCCGTCCTCAAGTTCCTGGAAGCTTTCTGATTCATTGTCGTCGTACTCGTCCCGAATCTCTCCCACCAGTTCTTCTAAAATATCTTCCAGTGTGATCAGACCGGCTGTAATCCCGTATTCGTCCAAAACGATAGAGAAGCTGACATTTTCCTGCTGCATCTGAGCCAACAGGCTGGATATCTTCTGGGTCTCATAGGTGAAAAATGGTTTTCTTAACACGTCTCTGATATGAAAGATTTCTCCGCGGTGAAGTGTGCGGTAGAAATAAATATCCTTTAAATATACGATTCCGATGACCTTGTCCTTTGTCTCCTCATATACCGGCAGACGGGAATACTGTGTAGCCATGAACAGCTCCATTACCTCGTCGTAAGAAGCGTCGGCAGATACAAACGTAATATCGATTCTCGGAATCATAATGTCTTTCGCAATGGAATCTTTAAAATCAAAGACATTATAAATCATTTCTTTTTCATCTTTTTCGATGACACCATCTTCATGGCTGGCGTCAACGATCGTTCTCAGCTCCCGCTCTGTCATGACCTGTTTTGACTGCTTTGCATCGATCCGCAGCAGCATCAGGAGACCTGTGGAGAGCTTATTGATGACGATCACTACCGGGGTCAGGACTTTGGTCACATAATAGATGACAGGTCCGAAGCGGAGTGCAAGGTTTGTATTTTTGATCGTCGCATAAGTCTTCGGAGTGATCTCACCGAAGATCAGGACGAGAATCGTAAGAACACCGGTTGCGATCCCTGCTCCGGCACTTCCGAAAACATCAATGGCTAATGTTGTGGCCAGAGATGTGGCAGAGATATTGACAAGGTTATTTCCGATCAGGATGCTGCTGAGCATGGCTGCCGGGTTTTCGATCAGCTGAAGTACTCTCTTGGCTTGTCTGTTGCCGTCTTCCACTAAAGCGCGGATGGTATGAACGTTGACTGTCGTAAGCGCAGTCTCCGACGACGAGAAAAATGCCGACAGAGCTAGTAAGATAATTAAGATACATAATCTTAATATGACACTGGGGTCCAAATAAAATCCCTCCTAATTAATGTGGTTTATAGTGTGAGTTCTTCACTGCCTCCAGTCGGCTCCGAAGAGACTTCCTGGCAGTAATGAAGAAAAAAGCCGCAGGATGGCACCTCTTAAATAAGCGGGAGCCTTCTCCGGCAGATATTTATTCATTTTACAGATGATTGGGGTGAGGCAATCCATGAGCCCAACGAAAATCATATGTAAAACGTCTGTGGTTACGATAATTTTACTAGCCAAGCGGGGAAGTGTCAAGTTTTGCCTTGAAGGACGTCTCTCTTAAAAGGCGGCTATTTATGCTGATAGTAAAAAATGGCAAGCTGTGTCCGGTCTCTGAGCTCCAGTTTTTCAAGGATGACACTCAGATAATTTCTTATGGTTCCCTCGCTTAAAAACAGACATTCAGAAATTTCTTTATTGCTCATTCCTTTGGCTATGTATTCGATCAGGCGCAGCTCTTTTTCGCTGATGCCGTAGTCAGAATAGGAAAAATGCTGTTTGTTTGATAGCAGATCCGGAATTTTTGAGATGATCTCATTTCCGAAAACGTTCTGACCGTTTTCCACAGCGTGGAGGGCAGGCAGGATGCTCTCGAAGTCCTGTTTCAGGATGTAGCCTTTTGCACCGATATTCAGGGCATCGATGATATATTCATCGTCAGAGAATGTCGTCAGAAACAGGATTTTAGAATCCGGATATTTCCTGCGGATTTCTCTCGCGGCCTCGATGCCGTTCATGCCGCTCATCCGGATATCCATTAACAGAACATCCGGATGATGTAATTCATATAAAGAGACAGCCTCAGCACCGCTTGACCCCAGGGCCTGCACATGAACGTCACCAGATGACTCTAAAATTGTTTTCAAAGAAGCCGACACAAGTTTGTCGTCGTCGACAATAATGATCTTCATGATTTACCTCCCGGCTGATAAGATGCCGTATTGCGCGGAACAGTGATAAATATTTTAAAACCGCGTTCAAATGTAATGTTTATAGTGCCGTGAAAAGATTCGATCCGTTCTTTCATATTGAGAAGGCCCATCCCGGAGGAATAAGATTTCGGCGCCGTGGACCCGTCGTCTTCAAATAACAGCTGATAGAAGGATGGATGTTCCCTCAGTACAAGGCGAATCCGTGCTGCGTCGCTGTGCTTTGAAGCATTTGTAAATGCTTCTTTTATGATTGCGGCAAAGCAGAACTGAAGGTTTTGAGGAGGAGGCTCGGATATATCATATTCCAGATCTACGGTGTACTCCGGATACCCGTGTATGATCTCGGTGACAGAGTCACGAAGACTCACAGATGACTCCTGAAGCCCGTGCACGCTGGTGCGTATGCTGTCCATGGCCGTATTCAAAGTCTTATGCAGTTCGGACAGAGGAGCAGACAGGCTGCTGTCATGATTCAGAGCTTTTAGGGCACCCAGCTGCAGGATCGAGCGGGAAAGCATATGCCCTACGTTGTCATGGATCTCTCTGGCAATTCGATTTCTCTCTTTCAGGGTTGCAAGGTGTACTTCCGTCTCTTGTTTTTCCATCAGATACTGGTTCTTTTTATTCAATAAAAGATTCAGTTCCATACTGTCATCTCTCAGTTTTTTAAACTCCTCCCTCATCTTCTCAAGCTTTTGGGTACGGACGGCCAGAAAAAGAGAAAGCAGCAGACTGAGCATCAAATCGATGCGAAGGAAAAAAGGACGGTCCATGAAAAAAGGCACGGACGCCACAATTAAAATAGCACCGGAGAATTTTTGTCTGGTCCGGGTACAGTTGTAACAAAACAGAGGAAGAAAAATACTGAAAACCGGAAGGAAAAGACAGAGAACTCCGTAGAAACCTGAGACTGCAAAAGACAGTTTTTCTTCATTTTTAAGGGAAAGAAAACAGGAGGCCGTAAAAGCAGTCAAAAAAGCAATGACAGGCATGGTTCCAGACTCCCTTGAAAGAAGGGGCAAAATAAAAAGCAGCAAAACAAATTTATCAATAAGTACAGACATAAAACCCACCCTTCCCGAAATTACTTTAAGTATACCTTATTATGCATAAAATGTCATGACAAATGTCACTTCCGCTCCTGACACAAGACACTGTAATGATACAGCAGGATCATGTATAGTAAAATTATCAAATGAAAGGGGTGGAATTATGGAACAGTCTGTCATCGAAATAAAAAATTTAGTTAAGAGATATAAGGATCTTCTGGCACTGGATCATTTAAATATGGAGGTCAGGCAAGGAGAGGTTTTTGGACTTCTCGGGCCGAACGGTTCAGGGAAGACCACAGCCATCAACTGTATACTGGGACTCTTATCCTATGATAAAGGGGAGATCAGAGTTTTCGGGAAACCTATGGAAGCCGATTCTTATGAGAGCAAAAGAGAAATCGGTGTGGTCATGCAGAATGTTGCAGTCTTTGATGAACTTACGGTTGTTGAAAATATTGATTATTTCTGCGGACTTTATGTCAGAGACAAGAAGGAGAGAAAGAGGCTTGTGGAAGAGGCTGTCCAGTTTGTGGAACTGGAAGAATTTCGGAAGTTTTACCCGCCAAAACTTTCCGGAGGCCTGTTAAGACGCCTCAATATCGCCTGCGGCATTGCCCATAAACCAAAATTGATCTTTTTGGATGAACCGACCGTAGCAGTTGATCCCCAGAGCCGCAATAAGATTCTGGAGGGGATTCTTGAATTGAACCGGCAGGGGACGACTGTCGTTTATACCTCTCATTATATGGAGGAAGTGGAGCAGATCTGCAGCAGGATACTGATCATGGATAAGGGGCGTCCGCTGGCTACAGGCACGAAAGAGAAACTGAAGCAGATGATCAAAATGGGAGAAAAGATCACGGTGGATGTATCTGACCTAAAAGAAGAGGAACTTCAGGCAGTACGTAATATGAAACATGTATTCCAAGCGGATTACACAGACGGAAAACTCTATGTGCAGTGCAGCGGGGGCAGTCACAACCTGGTAAATGTTCTCGGATACCTGTCTGAAAGAGAAGTTTCGTTCGGCAGAGTTTATTCGGAGCTTCCCACATTAAATGACGTATTTCTGGAGATCACAGGAAAACAGCTGAGAGATTAGGAGGGAAAACTATGTTTTGGCATTTATATAAATATCATTTCAAAGCATCCATTAGAAATAAGTCCGCTATTTTTTGGAGTTTTGCATTTCCTCTCATACTTGCTACCCTGTTCTATTTCGGATTTGGAAATCTTTTAAACGATTCGGAGGAACTGAAACCAGTCCCGGCAGCAATTGTGGAGACGAAGGCGGCAAAAGATGCGGAAGGATTTAAGCAGACTGCGGCAGAGCTTTCAAAAAAGGGGGAAGATCAGCTTCTGAAAGTGAAGTACACATCTTTGAAGAAAGCCGAAAAGCTGCTCCAAGACGGAAAGATTGACGGCTTTTATACTCTGGGAGACAACATAAGGCTTACAGTGAAAGAAAATGGCATCAACCAGACGATTTTAAAAGAGGTCAGCGATCAATATATCCAGATGAATCATATGGTACAGCAAACGATAAAAGAACACCCGGAAGGGATGGAAAAACTGGTGAAGGCGATATCACAGAATATGGTAGAGAATCAGCAGATCAGTCTGGGGAATGAAGATGCCAATATGATGGTGCAGTATTTTTATGCGCTGCTTGCCATGGTATGTCTCTACGGAGGTTTTCTGGGACTTCAGAGTGCCCTCCATGCTCAGGCGAACTTGTCGGATATTGCGGCCAGAAAAGCAGTTTCTCCGGCAGATAAGCTGAAAAGTACAGCAGCTGATTTCCTCGTAGGCGTGACGGTACAGTTTTTGGCATTCCTGGTGGCAATCGGTTATATGCGGCTCTTTCTGAAAATTGATCTTGGAAGTCAGGCAGGATTTATTTTGCTGGCAGGATTTATCGGATGTTTTACCGGGGTGTCCATAGGGCTGTTCATCGGTTCGATCGGCCGGATGTCCAGGGATACAAAAAGCGGGCTCAACATAGCCATCAGTATGTTTTTCTGCTTCTTCAGCGGATTAATGATAGGAAACATGAAAGACATCGTGGAAAAACATGTACCGCTTTTCAACAGAATCAATCCGGCAGCACTGATCACGGACTGCTTTTACAGCCTGAATATTTATGATGACCTGTCAGTTTATTTCAGAAGCTGCATTTCACTGATCATAATTTCTGTTTTATTTTGCCTTGGGAGTTTTTTCATGATGAGGAGGAAAAAATATGCAAGTATTTAAATGCTTTTTTAAAATTGTCAGAAGTAAAAAACTCGCAATGTTTATATATGCCGGAATCTTTTTCGTACTGACCATCTTATTTTCAAGCTTCGGTAAAGACAGCAATACCGGATTCCAGACAACAAAAATTAATGTTGGCATTGTAGATCATGATAAAAGCACGGCTTCCAAAGCTCTGAAGACATTTCTCTCAAATGAACAAAATGTAAAAGACATAAAAGATGAGAAGAAAACAATGCAGAATGAATTGTTTTACAGGAATGCAGAATATATTCTGATTCTGCCGAAAGGATTCGGGGAGAGCCTGTTAAGCCAAAATAAAAAGGTACAAATAGAAAATGTAAAGGTTCCCGGCTCAACCAGCGGATATATGATTGACGAACAGGTAAATAAGTTTACTAAGATGGTGAGGAGCTATCTGGCCGCAGGGTTTTCAGAACAGCAGGCGGTGGAGAGGGCTGAAAATACATTAAAGTCATCGGCACAGGTGAACCTGCTGGGAAGCAAAAAGGCCGGCGAACAGAGCAATACCTCGTATTATTTTCAGTACCTTGCCTATATCTTCATTGCCCTGATCACAGTGGCAGTGAGTCCGGTATTCATGGTCTTTTATAAAAAAGATATCAGAAGAAGAAACCAATGCTCCGCGGCTACAGAACGATCCAGGAATCTTCAGCTGGCGCTTGGGACACTGACGGCATCCGTGGGCTGCTGGCTGGTGTTTATGCTGCTGGCTATGGCGATATACCGGGATGAGATTTTTCAGGGCAATCTTTTGTTGTTTATGCTCAACAGCCTTATGTTCATGGGCGTTTCGGCAGGCATCTCTTTTCTTGCGGGGCTTCTCGTGACTAATGATGACGCACTCCAGGGGGTAGTAAATGTGGTGTCTCTTGGAAGTGCATTCCTTGGCGGAGTGTTTGTACCGCTTGAGTTTATGAGCAAACAGGTACTGACTGTTTCAAGATTCCTTCCGACCTATTGGTATATCAGATCCAATAAGCTGATCGACCAGCTGGATGTTTTTGATATGAGCCATATATGGCCTGCAATGCAGGGAATCCTGATTCAGGCGGGATTTGCCCTGGCACTGTTTGCGGCGGCCATGCTTGTGAGCAAACAGAAGAGGATTGCTTAGAAAACACCAGACAAAAAGGCTGCAGACATATCCTGAACGATTGTCTGCAGCCTTTTTAACAGGAAATCAAAAGACAGGTTTACTTTGCTTTTTCGGCAAATGTATTGTCAACCAGTTTATCGAATGGGACGGAGTCATCTAATTCTCCTGCGTTTTTCAGGATATCCTGAAGAAGGGCAAACCCATCTTCACTGAACACAGGATTTTCTTTATAGGTATCCTGATCCTTGTAGCGCTTGATGATGGTGATCAAATCGTTTTTCGATACGTCGGGGAACTGTCCGCCGATGACAGCTGCAATCTCTTCCGGCGTATGTTTATTTACGTATTCCTGGCCTTTTTTGATGGCATTGGTAAAGCCCTGTATGATTTTTGGATTCTTTTTGATATAACTCTTCTTTGCACAGTAGGTCGTATAAGGAACAAACCCGCTTTCCACGCCTATGGATGCGGCAACATACCCCGCACCCTGTGTTTCGAGGGCGGTTGCATTGGGTTCAAATTCCACGGTAAAGTCTCCTGTGCCGCCGGAAAAGGCCCCGGATGTGTTGGCAAAGTCGATGTTTTGGACCATCTTGATATCTTTTTTCGGATCGATTTTCTGTTTCTTCAGAACATACTCAAAGATCATCTGAGGCATTCCGCCTTTTCGTCCGCCGATCACTTCCTTGCCCTTGATATCGTTCCATGAGAAGTTTTTGATCTTTTTTCTGGAAACGAGGAAGTTGCCTGCACGCTGGGTAAGCTGCGCAAAGTTGACGGCATAGTCCTGGTTTCCTTCGTTGTACTGATAGATGCTGGCTTCCGGTCCCATGAAGCCGATGTCTGCATTTCCCGAGATCAGAGCGGTCATACTTTTATCCGCACCGAATCCTGTATCCACTTTCAGGTCGATACCTTCGTCCTTGAAATATCCTTTTTCAATGGCTACATACTGGGGAGCATAGAAGACAGAGTGGGTAACTTCGTTTAAGGTGACTTTGGTGAGCTTTTTTGTCTCTTTTTCGGATTTAGATGTTCCGCATCCGGACAAAACGCCCAGAGCCAGTACAGAGGACAGAAACGCGGCAGCAAGTTTTTTTACTTTCATAAAAACTCCTAAAAAATACTTTATTTCTTAGAGTATGCACGGCAGAAAAATCGGTGCAAATCTTCTTTACTTTAACGCGCTGATGTTGTATATTAAAACTAATCAAGCATCGAAAAGTCGAAGCAGGAAAAGGAGCAGCATATTATGAGCAAAAAGATTAAGACAGAGGCCGCCAAACGGCTGTTTCAGGCGATTCTTACGCTGGAGACAGAGGAAGAGTGTTTTACTTTCTTTGAAGATTTATGTACGGTGAACGAATTGGAATCCCTGGCACAGCGTTTTGAAGTGGCTTCCATGCTCAGGGAAAAACATACGTATCTGGAAGTGGCAGAAAAGACGGGAGCATCCACGGCTACGATCAGCAGGGTCAACCGTTCTTTAAACTACGGAAGCGACGGATATGATTTGGTATTTAACAGAATGAAGAAATAGGCTTTCGCCTATTTCTTCATTTTTTTCTCTTTCTTTTCTTTTTCCGGACTGTCAGTATAGAAATTGTCGATCATTTTCTCGATCAGCTGTTTTTTCGCATAAATATCATAGCACAAAAGTGTGATGAAGGAAAAATGCTGAAGCAGATCCCGGTCCTTTTCGTCTTCCACGAAAGCAAAAGATTCCCTGGCCTTTTTCAGGTCATCCGCTACGGATTCCGCGATCACCGGCTTCTGTCTGTGTTCCAGCTGATAAATCTCCTCATAGATATCGAAAAACGACAGTTCCCTGTCATCGTCATAAAAGTGGTTTTTCAGCGGGGCCAAAAGAGACTTGATATCTGAAATAGACATGAAGTTTTTCAGGTAATAGATATAGATTAAAAGAATCATATGATTTCTGGAGTATTTCTTTTTGCTGGAAGGCGGCAGCAGATCATTCTTTGAATAATTATTGATCATTGTTTTGGTGAAAATCTTATCTCCCTGAAAACGGGTGGAATTTTTTAGTTCTGTGTCCATAAAAGTTGTGATCTGGTCCATATAAAGGTCGATATTTGGAATATCTTCCGGTAGTATATAGTCTAATTCCAGCCACTTTGAAAGCTTTTCTTTTAAATCATCCATACATCGTCCTCCTTGATTGTATGATAACTACATTATACGGTTTTTTAAACTATATGACAAGTCTCTGACATGACATTTTCCGAAGGATTTTTGTTTTGAAAGCGGGGCATAAAAACTCAGGCACATTTATCGCTTCTTTGTTTTGACCGGATGTAGTATAATAGTAGTTAGTCTTACCGGAAAGGAAGGTTAAACAGAAGTAGAACAGAAGCAAGAAAGGATATTACATATGAGCATATATGATACATTGAATGAACAGCAGCGGGAAGCCGTATTTTGTACGGAAGGGCCTCTGCTTCTGCTGGCCGGCGCAGGCTCAGGCAAGACAAGGGTCCTGACCCACAGGATCGCCTATCTGATCGAACAGGGAGTAAATCCCTATCACATCATGGCGATAACATTTACCAATAAAGCAGCCAGAGAGATGAGAGAGCGTGTGGATGCCCTGGTGGGTTCCGGAGCGGAGCATATATGGGTCAGCACGTTTCATTCTACCTGTGTCCGCATATTGAGGAGACATATCGACAAGCTTGGCTATGACAACAGTTTTACCATTTATGACAGCGATGACCAGAAGTCTTTGATCCGGGGCATCTGCAAACAGTTTAAGGTGGACACAAAAAGTCTGCCGGAGCGTGCCGTGATGAATGCAATCTCCTCAGCGAAAGATGAGTTTATGACACCGGGAGAATACGAAACCCGGTATAATTTTGATTTTAAGAAAAAGAAAATTGCAGAAATCTACAAGGAATACCAAAAACAGCTGAAGGCCAACAATGCCCTGGATTTTGATGATCTTTTATTTAAAACAGTAGAGCTGTTTCAGTTTCACCCTGAAGTTTTGGACTATTATCAGGAGCGCTTCCGCTATATTATGGTGGATGAGTACCAGGATACAAATACCATCCAGTTTCAGCTCATCAGCATGCTGGCGAGGAAGTATCAGAATCTCTGCGTTGTAGGAGATGATGACCAGTCTATCTACAAATTCCGGGGTGCAAATATCAAAAATATTTTAAACTTTGAGGGCGTATTTCAGGATGCCGAAGTGATCAAGCTGGAACAGAATTACCGCTCCACAAAGAACATTTTGAATGCCGCCAATGAAGTCATCAGAAACAATAAGGGCCGGAAAGAAAAAGCCCTTTGGACAGAAAATGACGACGGAGATACGATTGTATTTCACCAATATGGGACAGAATATGAAGAGGCGGGACAGATCGTCGAAGAGATTGGCCGCCTGGCAAAAGATGGAGTGGACTATAAAAATATCGCGATTCTTTATCGGACCAATGCACAGTCCCGTATTTTTGAAGAGAAATTTATGATCAAAAATATTCCATACCGGATCGTGGGCGGAACGAACTTCTATCAGAGAAAAGAAGTAAAGGATGTGATCTGTTATCTCAAAGCTGTGGATAACGGCCTTGACGATCTGGCAGTGAAAAGGATCATTAATGTTCCCCGGAGAGGGATCGGCGCGACAACCATCGACAAGGTTCAGACCTATGCGATCGAGCAGAATATAGGGTTCCTGGATGCATGCTTTCAGGCAAGACAGATAGAATCTCTTGCCAATGCAAAGAGAAAGATCGAAAAGTTTTCAGAACTGATCGCAGACTTTAGGGAACAGGCACAGAAGGGAAGTCTGGAAGACCTGTTTCACTATATCTTGGAGGAGACAGGGTACGTAACCGGTCTTGAGGCCGAGGGAACGGAAGAGGCCATGGCCAGAATAGAAAACATTAATGAACTTCTGAACAAAATCGTTGCCTATGAAGAGACTGCGGAGGAACCCACACTTTCGGGGCTGCTTGAGGAAATCGCTCTGGTAGCAGATATCGACAGTCTGGAAGATTCAGACAACAGGGTCATTCTCATGACGCTCCACAGTGCAAAAGGGCTGGAGTTCCCTTATGTATTCATCAGCGGAATGGAGGACGGAATTTTCCCAAGTTATATGACCATAATTTCTGAAGACCAGGAAGAACTGGAGGAGGAGCGGAGGCTTTGTTATGTGGGCATTACCAGAGCCAAAGATCGCCTTTATCTGAGCGCTGCAAAGCGCAGAATGATGCAGGGAAGAACTCAGTTTAACAAGGTGTCCCGTTTCATTGATGAGATCCCGCAGGAACTTTTAAAGCTGGATTACGGCGTTAATTTGAATGATAAGCGGCCGGATCATGATATTTTTTCATCCAACCGGAGGACTCAGTTCAGAAAACCGTTCCAAAAACATCAATTTGCAGAACCAAAGGCAGAGTCGCTCTCTTATGGAAAAGGTGACCGAGTGAGCCATATCAAATTCGGCCAGGGCACTGTCATGGAAATCGTCTCCGGAGGCCGTGACTATGAGGTCACGGTAGACTTTGATAAACACGGTGTAAAAAAGATGTTTGCTTCCTTTGCAAAATTAAAGAAAACCGAGCAAAATTAGAAAAAAGATTAGTAATGAAACGGGATAAGTGATATAATAAAAAAAACACATAAGAAAGGGTGAATGACATGAAAAGTTTTGACGATTTACTAAGCGCGGCAAAAGTATCAGACATTATGCACAAGAAAGACAAAGATGATAATAAAATTGTCTGGGCTCTGGCAATCATCGGTGCAATCGCAGCAGTGGCAGGGATTGCGTATGCAGTCTACAAGTATTTGACTCCAGATTACATGGAAGACTTTGATGATGATTTCGATGACGATTTTGATGATGATTTCTTTGAAGATGAAGATGATATAAAGTTATCTGCAAAAGAGGAAGAAGAATAAAATTTACAGAAGGCATCTCAGCTGTGAGATGCTTTCTTTTTTTGTTTCTTAGAAAAGACTTTGTCAAGCGAATGCTTAAGGAAATCATTTGACTGCGTCAAAATATAAAAATTTTTTTAAGAAAGAATGTAGAAGCCAGCGGCAAAACGTGACACAAAGCGCGCAGTTATGCGGTTTAACCCGGTTTTAAAAAAATACAAAAAAGATGTTGACTTTTGCGCGCCTGTCCAGTATAATAAATCTTGCTTGTGAGAAAGACGGCAGCCAAACAACAGCAGTTTTGGAAAGTCTTTCAAGAAGGAATTACATATCGGGGTGTGGCTCAGCTTGGCTAGAGCGCTTGATTTGGGATCAAGAGGTCGCAGGTTCGAATCCTGTCACCCCGACTTTGCGGGTGTAGTTCAATGGTAGAACTCCAGCCTTCCAAGCTGATCACGTGGGTTCGATTCCCATCACCCGCTTTCGCTTTGCGAAGCATAGTATATATATTTATGCATATGAGTCTGTAGCTCAGCTGGATAGAGCAACGGCCTTCTAAGCCGTAGGTCATGGGTTCGAATCCCCTCAGGCTCGTTTTATTTCGCTCTTTTGAAATAATAATTTTATAGTTCATGTTTATGGTGGGTATAGCGCAGTTGGTTAGCGCGCCAGATTGTGGCTCTGGAGGCCG
>OAWA01000746.1_pt1 | contig 19987 bp, 21 predicted proteins | sample 1516971 | NCBI WGS metagenome assembly OAWA01 (sample SAMEA2580097, study PRJEB22360) | human gut metagenome | biome: human gut; feature: human-associated habitat; material: faeces | place: Denmark | collected 2008/2010
GCAGCGCCGTTACTCAGTTTAAGGGGTCAATGCCTTAACGGCGTCGACCCCTCTTTTTGTGCTTCGAACGCTGCTTGAGTGCCTCGGAAAGTCCGATGAGCGCCGTGAAGAGCGAGACCAGAGCGGTCAGGAGCTTCCGGAACGGGCCATGTGCGGTGGTGTACCGCCCCTTTTGCGTGCGCCGCTTGTCGAATTACGTTATAGCTAGCTATATTATCGGAAAGTATAATATAGCTAGCTATAACGTAAAGGAAGCTGAGGGTCCGTCCTGTGTTGTTGGGGACGGGACTTCGCCCGATCGCGTGGCCTTTAACATTTGCGGTTGAGTGCTCCGTGGATGTTGAGTAGTGGCTGGAGTAGCGGACGAGTCGGGCGGGCGTCGAGGCTTCGTTACCGAAAAACCATTTGTTAAACCCGGCGCGCGTGGGTAAAATAAGGTCGACGGCAGCCCAAGTTTTGGTTGGCTGGGCAGCGCCGTTACTCAGTTTAAGGGGTCAATGCCTTAACGGCGTCGACCCCTCTTCTTTTGTTTCGAACACTGCTTGAGTGCCTCGGTAAGTCCGATGAGCGCCGTGATGAGCGAGACCAGAGCGATCAGGAGCTTCACGAAATCAGTCAGATCGGTCATGGGCATCACCTCCCGTCGCATGGAGGGCGCTGCCCGGCACATGGAACTGCCGTCAACAGCAATCATTCTATCAAAGTGCAGCCATAAATACGAATATATGTTCGCTTATAATGGAGCTGTGAGTTGATGAGCGAGGACGTTCTGGACAAGCGCTCGCAGGGCGGATTTGCCCCGGAGTTTCCGGAACGGTCCACGTGTGGTGGAGCACCGCCCCTTTTGCGTGCGCTGAGGCTTCATTACCGAAAATCCATTTGTTAGACCCGACGTCCGTGGATAAAATAAGGTTGACGGCAGCCCAAGGGTGATAGCTGAGCAGCGCCGTTGCTTGGTCAAGGGGTCAAAGCCTTAATGGCAGCGACTTGTTATGCTTCGAATGCTGCTTGAGTGCCTCGGAAAGTTCGATAAGCGCCGTGAAGAGCAAGACCAAAGCAACCAAGAGCTCTACGAGCTCTGATGGGCCCGGGATGACCTCTGATTCAAGTCACCGGGCCTCAATCTTTTTCATCCATTTGAATAGAGTGGGCGGCGCTCTTGGGGTCGACTGTATGGCGTGTGCCTGGCGCGCGTGGCATTGCGTCCCGCCTTCATGTCCGCACGAGCGCCTATCCTTACGGCAATGTAGCCGCCTATGTAGCAAGCGGCAGTTGACGGAGAGAGGCCGTAACCGTGTCAGCTGAAAAGACGCCGTGTATCTCGGCTATCGATACGACGAACTTTGCGCGCCAGATTGTGCTGGACTTTGAGTTTGCGCCGGTGTCAAAGCAGCGCCAGCGACGTGGGCTGCGCAATGAGATTATCGAGGTCGGCGCCGTCAAGCTCGATTACCACGGCAACGTTATGGGCGAGTTCTCGCAGTTTGTGCAGACGGAATTTACCGAAGGCGTTGCGTTTCCCGTCCGCGAGCTTACGGGGATATCGGCCGTGGACACCGCGATGGCCGATCCGCTCTACGTGGTGATCAAAAGGCTCAGCGATTGGATCGGTCGCTACTCCGCCCAGATAGTTTGCTGGAGTGGGGCGGATCATCGACAGCTTATGACCGAATGCCAGGCAAAGCACATCGACCTTTCCGCATTTCCTACGGACTGGGCCGATCTGCAGGCGTTTTACACCTCGATCATGGACGTGGGCAGCCACGGGCGCGTCTCGTTGGGCGACGCGGCAGCGTGGTTTGGCATCGATTTCGATGAGACGACGGGCCACGCCCATAGTGCCCTGGCCGATGCGCGCGTGACCGCCAAGCTGCTCAAGCAGATGATGGACGGGGAATACCGCGTGAGCCCGCGCGCCCGGGAAGTCCGCCAGCGGTGGGGGATGGACGAGCGAGCCCAGACGCGCCTTTCCAGCAAGTGCCCCGAGCTGGGCGACCTGCTGCTGAAGCTGAAGGCGGAGGGGAGGTAGAGGGCTCATTTGGCGGCAAGTGGACGGAATGGTTGCGCGAAGGATCTAGGATCAGCGGCAGATGACTGCGTTTGGGATCCTATTCAAGGACACGCCGACACCCGCTGGGACCAAGCAGGTCAAGAGTATGGACATCGAGACGGCATCCATTGTCGAAGAGCGGCTTGCTAACATGATTCGCTGGACGGATAGGCAGAGACCCGTGACGCTGTGTGCGTTATCGTGCACAATGAGGTGTACAGGCTGCCAGTGGCGAACTATCCCGATGAGGTTCTGAGCAACTGCATCATCGAGATTATCGAGTAGTTCTACGAGAGGGATTTGGCGGCGTAGAGCAATCTAGTTTTACGCGTTTGCAGGAGGAAGCCGGTATGGCAGACGAACTTGTTTTTAGTGGCGGCGAGATAGTTTACACCATGCCTCAACTGCCCAAAGTTGCATCTGTGCCGCTGAACGGTAGCGCCGTGCTGGTTGGTTTTAAGGACGCTCCCGATGGGGAGGAAGTCCTCTTTGATTTTGACCCTCGGGCTGAAAAGGCTACGAAGCTCGACTATGAACTTGCAGCCGTTAGCGGGCTCCTCACGGGCGCGTTGAATATCCTGTGGCAGAAAGACTTCAACCTAGAGGGTGCCAAAGAGTGGGGCGACGAGAAGGTTGGCAAATTCGTTCTTACGATTGCCAAGTCTGCGGGTATGACAAAGGCGGATGCAACTCTAGAAGACGCTATTCGCTTTCTAGAGAAAGGGTTTCCTCTTGCCGCGGACAAGCTGACTGCCGAGTTTGGCGGCGGGCTCCAACATCATCTGCGGGACTTCTCGCACCACCCGAGCTTGGTTGGCCTTGCGTGTTCGATCCTCTCGCAATTCACGTGCAAAGGCTATGGTACCGATACGGCCGGCCGGTTTGTCGCCTTTGACCTGCCTGCCGCCGCCTTCGATCCCGACTGCCCTCTTATAGGCAGGAACGTTCCAGAGAAGATCGCGTTTGGCACTCTGTTCTGGGCGATGCATCTCGTGAGCGACATGGCGGGGTCTAGTTCAAGCCCCGGTAAGGGGACGGGTATTCCCGGCGTCGTGCTGTCTCTGCTAAAGGAGCTCTCCTCCCTGCCTGTTTTTCAAGACATACAGATTGCCTATAAGGGCGAGGATATTCGCATTCAGCAATGGATCTCAAAGCTGTTTAACGGAACGGCGTTCAAAACCGAGGACGGCAAGCCCATTCGCTTCGACCTTCGGACAGAAGTCGGTCTTCTCGATCAGGCTTTAAGCCAGGTGCCAGCGGTCGTGGCCAACGAGGTTATCGTTCGTTGTCTCTACATGCTCTCAAGGCTCAAGGCCGAGCTAGAACGTTGCGAAGCGAGCAAGGTTTCCGGCTTGCGCAAGCTCAAGGCTTCGCATTTCATGCCCTACAACAGCAGGGCCCTCACTCGCATGGTCACGGTTTCGAGCACTTCGTTTGTTTTGGCGAATCTGGCGACGGCGGCGGTCAGGGCGGGTATCGAATGCGAGGGGAACAAGGTCGTTTTCGCCAAGAAGTTCTTCTTGCGAATAAACTACGTTGGAGTTGGATGCCTTGCGGTTGCCCTCCATGCCGACTGGGGCTATATGGCGGAGGAAATGTCCGAGGCTTGGACTGAGCGCGCCAGGCGCCGCCAGGATATCTTCGATGGATTTCACTTTTATAGCCTAGATAGAGAAACGACGAGGATTGCCTTCTCGCTGAAGCTTGCCGCCATCAACTACGACTGCGGGAACGAGAAGAACGAAGTGCGCAAAGGGCAAAAGAGGAGCTGGGCCCGCGCGTGGCAGGATTCGGTCGCGGATGGCCTAGGCATTGATGCAGACGGCTACTTTTTGAGCGAGGAAGATGCGTACGGAGCCCTTGAGACAGTTTCACGGCGGCGAGGCGGTAAAGTTCGCGCCTTACTTGTTGCACAGGAGCTGGTTGAGTTTCGCCTCTATTCCCAGATGGGAGATGAAGAGAAGAAGGAATACAAAGGTCTGAAGGAGAGTGGATCTTGGGTTAAACGCGAATTTCCCAGGGGACAAGACGCGGTTGATTTGGACGCCGTACGTTCCCTAGAGAAGCAATGCGGGGCGCATATCCGTGAGCTCTCAGGTACATTGCCAAAGGTCTTGGTAGGCGGCGCCATTGCCGTGGCGGCGGCCCTGGGCACAGGAGGAGTGGCCGCGGCATTGGCTCCGGATATTGCTGTCGGTATCTTTGGAGGCTCGTTTGTCGGCCTTCACGGGGCTGCGCTCGTCAATGCGAGCCTTGCTGCTGCTGGCGGCGGCGCCTTGGCCGCCGGCGGCATGGGCATGGCCGGTGGCGCCGCTTTAATTGCTGGCGGCGGCGCTGCGTTTGGCCTTTTGGGTTCTAGCGGCGTTGCCCTGGCGGCGTCGATGGGGGAGGACTATGCGCAGTTCGTGCTGGTTGAATGCTCAAGGCTTCTCGCATTTCTTGATGTGGCAACTGACCGCTGCCCGCATGAGGGAGCCATTTTGGTGCAGAAGGCGGCCGAGGCCGTGCAGCGCAGCATCGCTGGTGTTGAGGAGGATGTCGAGAAGGAGAATGGAAAGGGGGACCGCAGGAATGGCAGGTTGCTTAAGCAGTTGAAGAAGGGTCTTGGGTATTTGACTTCGACCCTTAAGCAGATCGAGAAGATGCAGAAGTGCCTTGGTGCCGCCGGTGAGAGCGAGCCGCTCAACAGCTTGCCGGCATCGGGTGGCGAATAGGTCGGGGCGATTCGGCTGCAATTCCGTGTCATCATCGCCACCGCTTAAGATGGTCCCGTGTTTGCCCATCTTTTTGCGAGGCGCGATGAGCATGTCGGCGACTTGCTCGATGTCTGATTTGCCCTTCGATCAGTTCTTGTCGAGCTCCTTTGGGCGGGAGGGGCGGCGATCTAGATATCCGCTCTTGGCATATGAGACAAGAAACCCGTAAGTCTGTGGCAATGTCAAAAGGCATACACAAGTGTCAGTCTTTTGACATCGTATGGTTTTGGCGAGTGGCGCGCAGCGATCGCGCGCCACCCTGACGGCGTAAGCGTTTGCTTGCGTTGTAAAATCTAACGATATGAGCATCCCGGTTGCTTCTGTGCTTCGATGCTCTCGTCTTTGGCACCCTCCGCTCAGTGGGGGACTGACTGCAAACGGCGTAAACAAGAAAGAGGAGACAACCGCAAATGAAAGCAACCGAGGCAAATCTACTAGACCTTATGGGCGTGGCGAAGATGCAGTTTGTCATTCCCGTGTACCAGCGAGTTTACTCGTGGAGCGTAAAAGAGTGCGAGGTGCTTTGGGATGACGTCATGCGCGCTGGCCGTGATGGCGTATCGCACTTCGTGGGGTCGATGCTCTATATCCCCGAGTCCGAGAGCTCTGCCACGAGTATCTCGCGAGTGCTTCTGATTGACGGACAGCAGCGTCTGACGACGTTTTCGTTGATGATTGCTGCCTTGGCTGACTATCTGGAGGGTAATCCCGACAAGGCCGACTTCCTTGGCGATCTCAAGATCTCAGCGCTGCGGAAGAACTACCTCTTTAACGATGACGACTACAACGGTCTGGCGCGCTATAAGCTGGTGCTCTCGCAGGACGATAAAGAGACGCTGTTCTCCATCGTGTCTAGGTCACCCGTGCCGGATGAAAAATCGGATCGCATTGTCGAGAACCACGCGTTCTTCCGTGAAAAGATGCACGGGAAATCATTCGACCCTGCAAGGCTTTGGGCGGGGCTAAACCGCGTGCAGGTCATCGACACTAAGCTCACCGCTGGCGTCGATAATGCCCAGCTCATATTTGAGTCCATGAACTCCAAGGGTAAGCCGCTCACGCCTATCGACCTCATTCGTAACTACGTTCTTATGTCGCTTCCCAACGACGAGCAGACCAAGCTCTACGAGGGTCACTGGCATCCGCTCGAGCGCTTGTTCGGAAAAGGCGGCGAAGAAGAGTTCAATGCATTTATCTGGTACTGGCTGTGGCTTAAAGTTCCCAATAGGATGCCGAAGGAGAACGAGGCCTACTACGAGTTTAAGCGCTATTTCGCCGACGACTACGATGGTGACACCGAGGGTCTGCTTAAGGAGCTGCGCGGGTATGCACATAGATACGCCAGTCTGTTCCTTGGTAAGGAGAAGGACGACGGACTGCGCCGAGTGTTCGGCAGAATCGTAAGCCTCGACGTGAAGCAGATAAGGCCCCTCTTAATGTTGCTTTATTCGGTTTACGAGGGGAATGGACTAGACCGCAATGCGTTTTTACGCATCTGCGAGACTATCGAGTCGTTTCTGTTCAGGCGAGCGGTTTGCGGCAGACTTACCACGGGCCTAAATAATTTCTTTGCCGGCATGTATCGCAATCTCGAGCAGCAGGACGATATCGAGGAGTACGTTACGGCGATGCTCCTTATCCACAGCAGCGGTATGACTGCGTACTTCCCGACAGACGAGCATTTTGTCGAGGAGTTTAAGACGCGTGACTGCTACAACCGCTTCTCCAAAAAGCGCTATTACCTGGAGCGCATGGAGAACTGGCACCACCCGAAGGAGTCCATCTCGGCTGACGATTACCAGATCGAGCACGTCATGCCCCAGACGATTGATGATGAGCACGGCTGGAAGGAATCGCTTGGCGAGAACTGGGAAGACGTTCACGACAGGCTGTGCAATAACTTGGGAAATCTAACGCTGACGGGCTACAACCAGGAGTACTCAAACCGGTCGTTCTCGGACAAGCTCAATCTTCCTGGCGTGGGGCTTAAGTGCAGTCCGCTCCACCTGAACAAGTCGATCGCCTCGCATGAAAAAAGGGGCGAGGCGGAGATTGGGCAGCGCGCGGACGAGCTGGCGAAAGAGGCATGTGAGATATGGAAATATCCCGACCTTCCGGCAGATGTCGTCGACAAGTACCGTCCTTCTCGCGGGGAGTCTGACGAGGCTCCTGTCTGGACTCTGCAGGAGAACCACCCCACCTTTGCCGAAGGTGGGCTCAACCAGAAGCTTTTCGATGAGGTGCGCGAGTCCGTTCTGAGTGGTAACCCTTCGTGGGAGTCCTACATAGCTAAGTACTATGTAGGCTTCAGGTCGGGCAAGCGAAAACTGCATGCCGTGCTAGAAGGCAGGACCAGCAACGGTGGTTGGATTGCCGTTGGCTTGGCAAAGAGTGTGGATGATCTAACGGATCCAGAGGACATGTGCCAGGACAAGCGTACGCAGGGTGGATTTGGCCCGGGCTTACCCACTTACGTTGCGCTTCGGAATGCCGATGACATTCCTGCGGTGCTCGATCTCATAAAGCAGTGCTAGGTTGAAGGCCGGGAATCTAGTTCCCGGCCCTTGCCAGCTCAAAATCGTCGATGGCTCGTCCGCCCGTCTACACCCTTACGATCCCGCGCGTGGCACTCAGCAACTCGTACTCCCTCTGGCTCCACTGGCGCAGCTCGGCCGCGCGCACGGCGTCGCGGCACAGGTCCAGGAATGCCTCGGCTCCCTCGCAGAAGCACTCACGCGCAAAGGCGCCCGAGCCGCTTGCGATGCAAGCGCTGTCGGCGAAGAGTTATCGGCTAGACGATTCGCGCGGACAGCGGCTAAAGCGGGCGCGTGATAAATCGATAATTGATGAGAACGAACACGTGTTCGTTTATATGGTATGATATATGCCAGCGGGAGCGATTTCATTCGATATCGTTCTTGCCGGTGCTTTTTACTTCCGCATGCTGTCGGCGCGGGCTTCGAATTCAGAGAGGGCGATTGCAATGCTATACGTATTTAAATAGATCTCTAGTGCTTGATTAAGACCATGTCTATGTCAAAAGACATACAAAAGTGTTAGTCTTTTGACATGAAACACTTTGATGAAATATTCGAACTGGCGGCAGATGGCTACGGCATCGTGACTGCTGCGCAGGCACGCGAGATTGGCGTAGCCACCGGAGAACTGAGCCGATGGTGTGCCACTGGGAAATTGATGCGCCGAGGACATGGGGTGTACAAGCTCACCCAATGGGTTCCGACGCCCCGTGACGTCTTTGCGGAGGCAGTGGCTCTTGTTGGTGACGATGGTTTCCTGTGGGGCGAATCAGTGCTGTCTATGCACGCACTTGCACTTGTTGATCCTCGTGCCGTGACCGTGGCAACACCAAAGCGTATTCGCCGCAAACTGCCAGCTTGGGTGAAAACAGTGCCCGCTCCAGAGAATGCGAAAACGACGTTCTATGAAGGAATCCCTTCTCAATGCGTTGCCGATGCGATTGAGGTTTGTAAGGGGTCCGTTATGACCGAACGCCTCATCGAGGCAACCAAGCACGCTCAAGCCGAGGGCCTTATTACCTCCAATGAGCATGAGAGACTGATGAAGGAGCTGTCGTGAAGGAAGTCAAGAAGCCAACCAGCAGACGCAACCTTGACATAGCGATAGACCGACTCTGCACTGATTTGGACGAAGAACCGGGCCGCGTTAAAAGGCTCATTGCGGCCGTTGTTGTTGGGCAAATGCTACCCGATGGAGCCGCAAAGGGTGGAAATGCCCTGAAGATTCGCTTTGGGAAGGATGCCACGCGGTTCTCGCGCGACCTCGATACCGCCAGGGCATCCTCACTGAACGATTACATGACGAAGCTTGAAGATTCGCTCACTATAGGCTGGAACGGATTCTCGGGTGCCATTGTTCCGAGGGAGCCCGCATCTCCTAAGGGAATTCCAACTGCTTACGTCATGCGTCCGTTTGAAATCAAGATTGCCTACAATGGTAAATCGTGGATGAGGCTGCCGCTTGAGGTCGGTCATAACGAAATCGGCGACGCCGACGATCCCGATATGGTTTCCTCGCCTGAAGCTGCGGCAATATTGAAAGGTCTCGGGTTTCCCGAACCGGGGTCGGTTCCGTGCATGAGGCTCGAGCATCAGATTGCCCAGAAACTTCATGCTGCGAGCAGCCCCGGCAGCGAGCGCGCCCATGATCTGATAGATCTCCAGATTGCAATTTCCAACGGGGAAATTGATTACCTAAAAACTCGAGAGGTCTGTATCAGACTCTTTGCGTATCGTGCGGAGCAGGAGTGGCCTCCAATGATCTCGAGGGGAGTGGGCTGGGACTCACTGTATTTCTCCCAGGCGGAAGGACTTAACGTTTTGCCGACTGTCGATGATGCCGTGGCATGGGCGAACAACTTGATTGCAAAAATCGATTCTGCTCGTTAGTGACACTGCTGAGATCTCTCGCTTACGCCATAGCAATCCCGCGCGCCGCACTCAGCAGCTCGTACTCCCTCTGGTTCCATTGGCGCAGCTCGGCAGCCTCGATGGCGTCGCGGCACAGGTCCAGGAACACCTCGGCGCTCTCGCAGAAACACTCGCGGACAAAGTCACCCGAGCCGTCCGCGATGCACTCGCCGTCGGCGAAGAGCATCCAGCTGGACGGCTTACGAGAGTCATTTCCGAGCAGCTTGATCTGCAGTACGTGCGGATTGCCGGCGGCGCAGAGCTCTTCCTCGAGCACCTGCACCGTAAAGCGCATCTGGTGGGAGAGGCTGCTCTTGACCATGGCCGAGGCATAGCCGCTCGGCTCGTCCAGAAGATGCATGCGTTTTGGCTGCGCGACCAGGTTGTGGAAATTGCGCTCGCTGCGCACGGAGAAATTGTCCATACGGACTCCTTTCATCGATGTTGGCAGGGCCACCGTGCCTCTTGGCCGGTTGGCGTCGGGATCGTGGAGCCAACTCTCTACCCCGACTCTGGATAAAATGCGCCCGCTCCTTGCGGGCACGATGGAGTCTATCAGCGCGCGTGGACGGAAATCAAGCGCCGCCTGCGAAATGACGTGCAAGCGGCGCTTGATTTCGCCGGCTGCTGTTAGGCTTAAATTCGAAAAAGTGTCGAAATATCCCGTGTAAAAGTACGGAAAAGTGTCGTAATGCACACTTTAGAACTTCGAAAAAGTGTCGAAATGAGCACCTAATAACTACGGAAAAGTGTATCCTAGTGCTAAAACAGCACGTAATAAGGGGTGCGCTTATGCTACAGAGAAAAGCGAAAGCACAGTTTGAATCTTGGCTTGCCTCGTCGCCTAACAAGGCTCTTTTGGTCAAGGGCGCCCGACAGGTAGGAAAGTCATATTTGGTCAATGTCTTTGCAAATGAATCGTTCGAAAATGTCGTGACGTTCGACCTTATCGCCGACGCGTCCGTGCGCGATTCGTTTTTGGCGGCGAAAAGTGCGGATGACCTGCTTATGCGTATGTCTATTGCTGCAACGCAGGCGATGGTTGCGAACAAGACCGTTGTGGTTATCGACGAGGTGCAGCGATGCCCCAACGTGGTGACGTTTATCAAATATCTGGTCCAGCGCGGCGACTTTCGATACATCCTTACCGGATCGCTCCTTGGCGTTGAGCTCGAGGGCATCGATTCCCTGCCGGTGGGGTATGTCGAGCAGGTCCAGATGTACCCGCTCGACTTTGAGGAGTTTTGCTGGGCAAATGGCGTTGGTGCCAGCGTGTTTGACATGCTCAGAGACTGTCTAAAGGATGAGGGGGAGCTCCCCGGCTACCTGTATGACCGCTTGCTCGATCTGTTCCATCAGTATGTGGTGGTGGGAGGCATGCCCGACGCGGTCAATTCCTTCTTGGCGACGCGCAATGTCGACGAGGTTCGAAACATCCACCGCGATCTTCACGCCCTGTATCGCGATGACATCGCAAAGTACGCTCCGCCCGAGCTGCGCTTGGTTATTCGCGATATCTACGATTTGATTCCCAGCGAGGCTGGCTCCAAAAACAAGCGATTTAAGCTGTCGTCGATTAACGGTGTCAAACGTTTTTCGCAGGTGACAGATCATTTTCTCTGGTTGTCGGAGGCAGGCGTTGCGCTTCCCGTGTATAACGTAACGGCGCCCGTGGCACCCCTGCTATTGGGGGAGCAGCGAAATCTATTTAAGCTGTTTTACTTGGACACCGGAATGCTCATGTCGTCGTATTCCAAAAAGGTCGCCCAAGGCGTTTTTGATGGGGAGGCGGAAGACGCCTTTGGCATGAATATGGGGGCGGCATTCGAGGGCTTCGTTGCCCAAGAGCTCAAAGCTCATGGATTTAGATTGCGCTACTTTACGTCCAAAAAGGTCGGTGAGCTCGATTTTGTGGAAGAGACGCTCGATGGGGAAGTGCTCGCCATCGAGGTCAAGTCGGGCAAGAGCTTTAAGTCCCACGCGGCGCTCGATAACGCACTGGCAACGAAGGGCTACGGAATCGATCGCGCCCTGGTGCTTGCGGAATGTAATCTTCACCGCGATGGTGACGTGCTGTATCTGCCCATCTTTATGGCAGGGCTTTTGGAGCCGTAACGTGCTGCTGGCTTTTCCGGCGCTCCCTTAACCCCCGCTACTCGTCTCCGTCGTTGGGGTCGCCCTTGAGGGTGTTGATGTCCAGGTACTGGTTGTCGTCCTCTTTTTGCTGGGTCTCCGACTCCGCTTGGGCGGGGCCGCGGAACAGCTGGAATCCCTCAAACGCAATGACGCCGAGCAGGGCAATGACAATGGCGATAAAGGCAACCTTGACTGCCTGCGGAAATTCCGAGAAACGCAGCGCCTTTTCCTTGGCGTAATAATCGGCGAAGCGCTCTTCGCCCGTGCTTTTGGTATATGCCGGCGCGGACGCGGCCTCCGGGTCATATTCCGGTGCGGGCGTGGCAGCGTACGGATCGTCGAGATAATCGCTCGACGCGGTGCCATAGTCCTCGGTCTCGATGCAACTGTTGCCAGCATAGCCATCGGAATAATCGGAATATGCCGTACCGCCCTCATAGTCTGCGGCGCTCGTGTTGGCGGCAAAAAGCGGGTTAACTGGAACGTCGAGCGCCGGCATGCCGGTAGAGGTCTCATCCAGATCGGTTGCAGCCCAGGAATCGTAGGCAACCTGATGGGCAACGGGCTCATCGAGCCTTGCGACCGGAGGCTTGCGTGCCGCAGGAACAGGCAACTGCTGGGCGCTGTACATAACGGTGCTGTCGGCCGATTTGCCCTGCGTCGCTGCAGCGAGAAATGCCGCCGTCTCGGACGGGTCGCTTGCGGGGCGGGGAGCGGGCGTGGGCGCCGAAGTGGGTGCGGGCGTCGAAACAGACGACTGCGCAGGAGTCGGCGCAGGTGCGGACTTAGGCGCAAGTGCGGGATTGGGGCTTGACGGGCGAGCCCCGCCGCCGCCCATGAGTTCGTCGGCGGTCCACGGGCGATCATCCATTACGTCGTCAAGGCTCAGCGAAAACAGGTCGTCTTCACCCTCATCGAACATGCGGTGCACATGTCCACCAATTGCCGGAATCAATCCGCGACCGGTACATGATGCCTTGCTCAACGCCATTCTGTTCCATCCTTTCGAAATACTAATGACATCGATTATATGGAACTTCCCAAGCTGCTCGGTCTTGGATTCGTGCTTTCCAGAACTCGCGCCCAAAAGGGGAGGGGCAATCCAGGCGAGTGCCTACTTGTCGCCGGCTGCCGCCTTGGCCTCATTGAGGTAGCTATAGAAGCTGTACTTTGAGATGCCAAAGAACTCGCAGGCGCGCTCGCTCGACTTGGAAATGAGGAAGGCGCCGCGACGGTCGAGGTAGCCAATGGCACGAATGCGCTCGTCTTTGGTCATGAGCGCCGCGGGCTTGCCCACAAACTGCTCGCACTCGTGCAGCAGGTCCTCGAGCAGGTCGCCGATGTTCTTGGTAATGGGCTCGGACTCGGTATAGCCCGTGCTGCCGGTGCCGGCAAAGGCATCGAGCGAGCGCTCAAAAGCCTTCATAAGCGTAATGTCAAAGTTGATGCCCAAAATGCCGACGGGTTTGCCCTCATCGTTGCGGATAAAGATCGTCGAAGACTTGAGCAGCTTGCCATCGGTGGTTTTGGTGAGGTATGGCTCGCGGTCGTGTACGTCGGCGGTGCCCTCGTGCATGGACTCAAACACAATATGGCTGGGGCCGTCACCCAGTTTGCGCCCGCTGACGTGGCCGTTTTCGATCACTACGATGGAGTGGTCCACGTCCTCGGTCTCCAGATCGTGGACGACGACTTCGCAGTTGGGGCCAAATTGGAGCGCCAGGCCGTGTGCGAGGCGCTTGTAAAACTCAATCTGTGCGGGGGTCATAGGTGCCTTCCTAAAAATTAGTTTGGGCTCACTGTGCCATAAACCCCACTTGTTCGCAAATAACAAAAGCGTCGCTGCGTTATAAGACCGCCAACGGCCAGGACACCATCTTTATGCACCTGCTGCCCGTCGACATCTCCGGTGTCTCCTGCGGGCACGGCGAGGTCAACGCCGACGTCTTCGACATGCACCGCGTGAGCGTGCGGGACAAACGCTTTCGATGTGGGTGCCCCGCGACGCGAGTTATGGGTACGATGGTTTCAGGGGGGGGGTTTGCGGAGATGAAACTTGGTTGCGTCATTATGGCTTCGGGCGAGGGCAAGCGGTTTGGCTCTAACAAGATGCTTGCCGATATCTATGGTGAGCCGCTGATTCAGCGGACGATTGAGTCGGTGCCCAAAGGATTTGACGTTGTTGTTACAACGCGCTGGCCCCAAGTTGCCGAGATTTGCCGTGAGTTGCGCTGCGTGTGCGCGTTGCACGATGGCGCGCTCAGGAGCGAGAGCGTGCGTGCCGGCCTTGCCTGTGGGGCCGAACGCAACTGGAAAGGCTGCCTCTTTTTGCCGGGTGACCAGCCGCTCGTGAGTTCGGATTCCTTTGAGGCCATGGTTCGCGCGTTTGGCGAATGTGGCCGCAAGCATCCGGTGCGCTTGGCGTGCAACGGTGAGCCTTCGAGTCCGGTGCTCTTTCCGGCGGAACTGTTCGATGCGCTTATGCGTCTTGAGGGCAAGGACGGCGGGGGCTCGATTCTCAAAGGCCGCGTCGACGTTGCGCTGGTCGAAGCGCGCGCCTATGAGCTGTGGGATGTCGATACCGCCAAGGGGCAGCGACGCATAGCGGAGCACATCGCGGCCTGCTCGTATTTTGATCGCGTGGCCAACTGTATGAATCAATAAGGAGCAACATGATCATCTCAGGGTGCTCTCTCAGCATCGGGTAGCTAAAAGAGCCCCGTCCCAAATTAGCTACCCTTGGAGGCTGGTGGCGACGATGAGGCGGCCGAGGGCTGCCTCGAAGCGATCTGCCATCGTTGGGTCGTTGAGCGTGTCGGCTTGGTTGAGCATGATGCGGGCATTGTTGAGGTTCAGCATCCGCAGCTCGGCATTGAGCACCTGGGCGACGCGCTCGGGCGTGGCGATGTCGGTGAGCTCGCAGCTGCAACGCTCGCAAAAGAGCTCGGGGCGGTGGACGGCTTCGTTGATGGGCTTGCCGAGTCCCGAGGCGCCGACGACCCAGATGAGGTTGGCCGTGCCGGCGGGGACCACGGGCTCCCAAGTGGCATGCGCCTTGAGCGGGAGTCGCTTGCTACCGTCTGCCTCGGCTAAAACGTAGCCAAAGCGCTGTGCCAGCTCGTCGAGTGGCTCGGCAGGGGAGGAGAGCTTGCCTGCCTCCGGGTTCAAAACGCCCGCCTGGCAGATGCTTCCCCGCACAAGCCCCGCGCAGGCCTCGCAGGTGCAGCCTAGGGCGTGTGGGGCACCTGGCTTCCAAGGCGCGGCGTCCAAGCGACGGCTCGACCCGTCCCATGGCACGCCAGCGACGGGAAACATGTGCGTGGTGGTACAGAGAAGCACCCTGCCGCCAGCGCGCATTAGCTCGAGACCCAGCGCCTTCAGCAAGGTCGACTTGCCGCCACTGCCGATAATCGCGGTAATGCCCGGCTCGATCCTGAGCGCCGAGGCAAGATTGCCGCTAACCGTTTCCATCTGTTCACCGCCGTATAATACTGTGATAATAAATAATCATCAGAGTAGCGGTCGGACCGCTTTTGTTCTGCTCAAACCGTAGCACAGGGAGGTGCCCCGGGAATGCTCGTTTATGTTCGCGGCGCCGGCGATATCGCCACGGGTGTCGCTGCCCGTTTGGTGCGCGCCGGCGTGTCGGTCGTTATGGCAGATATCGCGGTTCCCACGTGCATCCGTCGAACGATCAGTTTTTGCGAGGCCATTCGCTTGGGCGAGGTCGAGGTCGAGGGCATTCGCGCCCGCTTGGCGCAGACGCCGGCTGAGGCGCTTGCGATTACCGAGGCGGGGGATGTCGCCGTTGTGGTGGACCCCCAGGCCAAGATGCTCGATGAGCTTAAACCCGCGGCTATGGTCGACGCGATTTTGGCCAAGCGCAACCTGGGTACCACGCGCGACATGGCGCCTGCCGTCATCGCCGTGGGGCCGGGCTTTACCGCGCCGGTTGACTGCGACGCCGTGGTCGAGACCATGCGCGGGCATTTTCTCGGCCGTGTCATTACCCAAGGTTCGCCCCAGCCCAACACGGGCGTACCGGGCATTATCGCCGGCTATGGCAAGGAGCGTGTTATCCACAGCTCCGCCGCCGGCGTGTTTCGGTCCGACCGCGCAATCGGCGACATCGTGAGCGCCGGAGACGTGATTGGCTACGCGGGCGATACGCCCATGCACACGCAGATCGATGGCTGCCTTCGCGGGCTTTTGGCAAACGGCGTGCAGGTGACTGAGGGCTTTAAATGCGCCGATGTCGATCCGCGCGGCGATGCCAGCTATATCAACTATATTTCGGACAAGGCGACGTCGGTCGGCGGCGGCGTGCTCGAGGCGCTCGCCATGCTCACCGATGTCTTTAGAGGATAGAAGGCGGCAATGGAAAAGCTCGATGTTGTGAATGCGGCGCTTGCCGCCCTGCGTGCTGGTAAGACGTGCGAGCTCGTGGTCGTGGCCGGTACGGCGGGGTCGTCACCGCGCGGCGTGGGCGCATGGATGGCCGTCTTTGCCGACGGTAGCCAGGCGGGCACTATCGGCGGCGGCAAGATTGAGCTCTTTGCGCTGGACGAGGCACGCGAGCTGCTGGCCGGGGGTAAATCGCGTCTGGTCCGCTACACCATGGGCGGCGAGAACTCCGATACCGGCATGATCTGCGGCGGAGCCATCTGCCTGTGCTATCTGCACCTGGATGTATCGCAGGTGCCGTTGTTCCAGTCGGTTGCCGACGTCTTGGCGTATCGACGCATCGGCGACTTCGTCATCGACTTTGAGCCGTTTATCGCGAGCGCGTTCGAGGGCGATGTGGTCGAGTACCATGGCGAGGCATCGCGCCGCACCATTGCGAGCTGCCCCGGGCTTTCGCTGGTGGAGGAGGGGAGTAAGGTCACCTACACCAACGCCGCCTCCGAGATTCCCCCGGCGCACATCGAGACGCTCTGCCCCGAGGGCCTGACCTATATCTTTGGCTGCGGCCACGTGGGCGCCGCGACGGCGCGCGTGCTCACGGCCGCGGGCTTTGCCGTTGTGGCGTGCGATGACCGCCCCGGCACGCTGACGCCCGAATGGGTGCCCGGTGTCTACGATCGTCGCCTGGTCGATTACAAGAACCTGGGCGAGCTGTGTCCCATCGGTCCGCGCGACTTGGTGGTCGTGGCCACAGCAGGCCACAAGTCCGATATCGATGTGGTGATTCAGGCCATGCGCGCCAAACCCGCCTACCTGGGCTGCCTGGGTTCGCGTCGCAAGACGGCCTTTGTGCGCGCCCGCCTGGAGCAGGAGGGCTTTACGCAGGACCAGATCGACGAGCTGCACCTGCCGATCGGCGTTGCCATTCAGGCCGAGGATCCCGAAGAGATCGCCATCTCCATCGCCGCCGAGATGATCCACCTGCGCCGCACCAAACTCGTCCCCCGCAAGCGCTAATCGCATCCCCACCAATAAGTTGCGGTGAAATAGTTCCTAGATAAGCCTGACGGGCGGTCAGCCAGGAACTATTTCACCGCAACTGCTTTTTGGGACCCATTTGTGCGGGGGAGTTGTGGAGTTGTGCAGGCAGACGAGGTTTTTCTGGAAATACGCTCCCGATGCGCGTATAGTACCGATTGTTTTGTCGGCTCCTGCTGCGTCGAGTCCAAACCGCGAAATGCCATGAGCGGCGCGGATGCAGCCAGGAGGCACGAGGACAACCCATCGTGGCCACGCCCCGTGCTTAAAACCCCAAGAAGGAGTGAACAATGGCAGAAGAGAAGTATGTGCCGCGTCTGAAGACCAAGTACAACAACGAGGTCAAGCAGCAGCTTCAGGACAAGTTCCAGTACGAGAACGTCATGATGATCCCTAAGTTTGAGAAGATCGTCGTGAACATGGGTGTCGGCGAGGCCGCTACCGATTCCAAGGCCATCGACGGTGCCGTGCGCGACCTGCGCGCCATCACCGGCCAGCAGCCGATGATCACCCGTGCCCGCAAGTCCATCGCTACCTTCCGCCTGCGCGCTGGTATGCCGATCGGCTGCAAGGTTACCCTGCGTGGTGACCGTATGTGGGAGTTCTTCGATCGTCTGACCTCCGTCGCGATCCCCCGTATCCGCGACTTCCGCGGCATCTCCGCCAAGAGCTTCGACGGCCGTGGTAACTTCTCCATGGGCGTCACCGAGCAGCTCATCTTCCCCGAGATCGACTTCGACTCCGTCGATCACCAGCGTGGTATGGACATCACTTTCGTGACCACCGCCAACACCGATGAGGAGGCCAAGGCCCTTCTGGACGCCTTCGGTTTCCCGTTCAAGAAATAGGTTCACCTGCCCTATAAGCGCCGTTCCCACAAGGGGGCGGCGCTTGGGGCGAATAATACTCTATGTGAGGAGGATATAAGTGGCTAAGACATCGATGATCGTCAAGTGCAATCGCAAGCAGAAGTTCTCTACTCGTGAGTACACGCGCTGCCAGCGCTGCGGCCGTCCGCACTCTGTGTACCGCAAGTTCGGCCTGTGCCGTGTCTGCTTCCGCGAGCTTGCACTCAAGGGCGAGCTTCCCGGCGTTAAGAAGGCCAGCTGGTAAGTCACTACCAGCGTTTCAAGCATCAGTTTGGAACAGGGAAAACGCGCTAAAAAGGCTTTGCCGTTAAGGGCGGCGAAGAACCAAGAGCACGTGTTCATCAAGAACGAAGGAGAATCTGTATGAACCTTACAGACCCGATCGCAGATATGCTTACGCGCATCCGTAACGCTAACTCTGTGAACAAGGCCACGGTCTCCATGCCGAGCAGCAAGAAGCTCGTCGAGATCGCTCGTGTTCTGCACGAGGAGGGCTACATCGAGGGCTACGATGTCGAGGACACCGTTCCCCAGAAGACTCTGCACATCACGCTTAAGTATGGTCCCAAGAAGGCTAAGGTCATCAACGGCATCCGCCGCATTTCCAAGCCGGGCCTGCGTAAGTACACCGGCGTTGCCGACATGCCCCGCGTCCGCGGTGGCCTTGGTACCGCCATTATTTCCACCAGCCATGGCGTCATGACCGACCGCGATGCTCGCAAGCACAACGTCGGCGGCGAGATCATCGCTTACGTCTGGTAATTCGCTCGGTAGGTAGAAGGAAAGGAGATCACCGTGTCTCGTATCGGTAATAAGCCTGTCCAGATTCCCGCCGGAGTCGAAGTGGCAGTCAACGGCAACAACGTTGTCGTCAAGGGCCCCAAGGGCCAGCTCGAGCTCGATGTCTTTGAGAAGCTCGCTATCAACGTCGAGGACAACGTCCTCACCGTTTCCCGTCCCGACGACGAGCGTGAGACCCGTGCCCGCCACGGCCTCACCCGCGCCCTCATCCACAACATGGTGGTTGGCGTTTCCGAGGGCTTCGAGAAGAAGCTTGAGCTCGCCGGCGTCGGTTACCGCGTGCAGCAGAAGGGCAAGAACCTCGAGTTCTCCCTGGGCTTCTCGCACCCCGTGATCGTCGAGGCTCCCGAGGGCATCACCTTCGAGGTTCCCGACAACACCCACGTGAACGTCAAGGGTATCAACAAGCAGCAGGTCGGTCAGATCGCCGCTGAGATCCGCGGCCATCGTCCTCCCGAGCCTTACAAGGGCAAGGGTATCCACTACGTTGGCGAGCACATCCGCCGCAAGCTGGGTAAGGCCGCCAAGTAGTCGTAACCGACTCACTCGCATAAGACCAGCACCCCGTCAGGTGCTGGCAAGATCAACCTTTTTAGGAGTTTACGTATGAACAAGCATAAGGCGAAGCTGGAAGGCCTCAAGCGTCGTCAGCGTCGTGTTCGCGGTAAGGTCTCGGGTACCTCCGAGCGTCCGCGTCTTCGCGTGACCCGTACTAACGCCAACATCTATGCCCAGATCATCGACGACAGCAAGGGCTCCAGCCTGACGCTCGTCTCTGCCTCGACCCTCGAGGCAGAGTTCAAGGGCACCCACACCTCGAACAAGGAGGCTGCGGAGAAGGTCGGTCAGCTCGTTGGCAAGCGCGCCATCGAGGCCGGCATCACCAAGGTCGCCTTCGATCGCGGTGGCCGTATCTACCATGGCCGCGTCAAGGCCCTCGCCGACGGTGCTCGTGCCGCCGGCCTCGAGTTCTAGGAGGTATGTAGCACATGGCTCGTAATCAGAAGCAGCAGCGCGAGGCCTCCGAGTTCGAGGAGCGCGTCGTTTACATCAACCGCGTGTCGAAGACCGTCAAGGGTGGTCGTCGCATGAGCCTCGTCGCTCTCGTCGTCGTTGGCGACGGCAAGGGCAACGTCGGCGTTGGCATGGGCAAGTCCGCTGAGGTGCCCCTGGCCATCTCCAAGGCGTCTCTCGATGCCAAGAAGAACATGTTCCACGTGCCGGTGACCGATCAGGGCACCATTCCGCACGAGGTTCTCGGCCACTTTGGTGCCGGCCGCATCATCATCAAGCCCGCTGTCGAGGGTACGGGCGTTATCGCCGGCGGCGCTGTGCGTCCCCTCTTTGAGCTTGCTGGCATCAAGAACGTCCTGTCCAAGTCCCTCGGTACCGACAACGGCCTCAACATCATCAAGGCTGCCGTCGAGGGCCTCAAGGAGCTCTCCAGCCCTGAGGACGTCGCGGCTCGCCCCGGGCTCCTCTACA
>OAWA01000760.1_pt1 | contig 19681 bp, 20 predicted proteins | sample 1516971 | NCBI WGS metagenome assembly OAWA01 (sample SAMEA2580097, study PRJEB22360) | human gut metagenome | biome: human gut; feature: human-associated habitat; material: faeces | place: Denmark | collected 2008/2010
GAACCATTCTCATATCGCCCAGAAAGCTGGTAATGTTGGCGTCATTGTGGAGAAGGCCCTCCTTGGATTTTTCCTCCCAGAGTTCAATCTCCTTGTCGCTCATTTCCTTCTTCTGTTCATCGGTGAGAGGCGCGTATTTCTTATAATTTGCAGTCTCTTTCAGATGTTCATTCAGTTCTTCCACAAGCGCGTTGTAATCTTCTACAAAACTCTTTAAACTGTCTACTATTTTATCAGTATCCCGGGATGTAGTCAAGCGTATTGGGGTGCCTGTATCATGGTATTCCGAGGTTAATTCCATGGTAATTCCATCCAGTTCAAAGGTGTTTGAATTACGCTCAATGACAGTGCCGTCTACTGTGAGGCGGGCGTTCTGGCCGGCGGTTACCTGGGCTGTCATCTGCGACGAAAATGTCATGCCGTCCTGCCCGAACAGACTGTTCATAAGGGCTTTGCCCTCTGTATCAGTTCCCTCTATGTTAAATCCCTTTGATGTTCCCTGAATCTGGATTTTACCATCCGTCGTATAGCTTACTGACACTCCGGCTCCGACTATGCCCTGAATTTCCGCTGCTAAGTCTGCAAAGTTTTTAGGAATGCTTAAATTATTAACATCAATAACCTCTGTGGTCCCATCCTCCAGAGTTAACTTTAAATTTCCTTTTAATATTCTTGTATCAGTAACTGCATTGGAGGTTACTGTTTTAATGTTAGGAACATTCTGTATTGATTTCTTTCCAAACATTATTTCTACGGGATTCTTTTTTATTATGCTGCCATCCGCATCGGTTATATCGCCTTCCACGCCCTCAATTTTTACATTCCCGGTTAGCCCTGTTATATTAAAACGGCCGTCCTTATATTCTACCTTAGGGTTCCCGCCTACGGCATTGGTTATGGCCGTCTGAAGCCTGACAGCCACCTTTTCCAATGTTGTATTGCCAGTAATGTAAACTTCAGTTCCATTGACCTTTATTTTACCAGCCATACCTGCAGCATCCCATGTGGTGTCTTTACCGAGTACATTCGTCTGGTTTTCAGCAAAGCCAAACGCATCTGCTCCGCCGTCATTTACATTAGCTGTCGTAAACAGAATACTATGCTCAGAAGAATTCACTGCCACGAAACTATTTCCTGCAATGTCAGGGTCATCCTCCAGTGAAAAGTTCACCTTCCCGCTGCCAAACTCCCTGGAAAGATTGGAATTAATGGCGTCAATAACAGCCTGCGCGTTCTTATAATTCCCTACGCCGTTTTTTCCTTCCAACTTTACCGTGTAATCTTCTCCATCTACCTGGAATGTAAGGGACTGGTCCCTTCCACTATTAAGATTCTCTACAATGGTATTAAAATCCACGGAATTATCACTGGTAATATTCTGGGAAAACAGCGATGACTGCACACCCGTTGCCTCCACGCCGAACATGGTGGTCAGCAGATTCCCGTAAGTCTGGGACATAGTTATATTGGATATCTCTCCGGTTGAGGATGATTCCATAATAAATTTATCAGCCGCCGAGGAATAGGATACCCTTACCCCTGCGTCGCTGCTGTTGATGGCACTGATTACATCACTGAGCGTGGAATCCCCGGTCAGTCCTTTTATGGTCACGCCGTTTATCTGGAACTCATATCTGTTTCCCTCAAGAGGCGTGGCAAAGTTCATATTTTTCAAGGATGTGCCATAGTCCAGTTTATTGGAAAAACCGCCCGAAAATCCCATGTGCTTAATTGTATCCCGGTTGTCCCCCGCTGATTCTATGATAACCCTTCTGGAAGAGTCTACCGCCTCACTGGTTTCCTTACCATTTTCATTCAGCTTTACCAGCTTCATGACCTTAATGCTGCTGCCGTCCTCAGCCGTGCTGTCCGTTAGGCTCATACCCACCGATGTACCAAAATTACGGTATAATGCCTGGTTAATATTATCAATGGTATCCTGTTCTGTTGCACCCTTTGTAAACGTTATGGTCCTGTTGACCCCATCCAGCGTTATGGAAAAAGAGTTTTCTCCCTCTGCCAATGCATTAAGATCCGCCTCCTGTCCCTTTGGCTCACCGGTCACGTTGCCTGATGATTTTACCGAACAAGCTGTTGCCAGCTGCTGTATCTCGCTTATATTCATGGAGCTGACCGCATTGGATGAGACAGAGCTTATCTTAATGGCACCGGAACTGCTGATTCCGGTCATTGTCTTAAACAGGCTCTGGCTCATGAGATTGGTATCGCCCGAACCATAATAAGAAAAATATTTATCACTAAAGGTATTGATTTTTGTTATCAGGTCCCTGTAAATATCCTGTTTCCATTCAAGCTGCTGCTTTAATCCTGACTGCTTATCTATTTTGGTCTGGGTACCCATCAGAAGACTCTTGACAATACTCTCCGTATCCATGCCGGAAGCAAGACCTGATACGTAATTCTTATTGCCGTTGCCGCTGACTGTATTGATTGATGACATTGTTTGTCCCCCTATCTGCGTTTATCATAGAGCACCCCTTTGCTCCCCTGTCCCATCTGTTTCAGATATCCGGTAAATTTACCGTTTACATTATTCTTTTTTATCTTTTCCTGGAGCTGTTCCTGAATCACTGCCATCTTTCCCGGTATTCCGTCTTCCAGCTCCCGGATTCTGGTCATGATGGCAAATACCTCCTGCCCGACCCGGAATACTGCCTGCTCAGCCTCAGTAAGGCCGGCATAATCGCACTGATTTTTCCCAATATGAAAACAGCGCGCGCCGTAAGCCGATGCTTCCCCGATAGCGGCAATCCTCCGGTCCAGTCCGTTTATCTTATCTATAAGGGCCTGCCGTGCCTGTACTGCATCCACGATATCGTCCACCGCGTCCAGGTCATCCGTATCCAGTCTCAGGGTCTCCTGCTCATACTGTCCGAACAGAATGGCCTTTTCCCTGAGCAGCATCCTCATCTGCTCAAGCACTTCCATTTTTCTCCTCCCTAACTTCCTTTTCATCCTCCTGGGCAAGAGCTTTCAGGTTTCTGGAGAGCTGGAACACCTTAAGCAGATCCACCTTATCCGATGCTTCCTTGTTATTCTCCATGGTAAGATACAGCTCCGTGCGGCATATCTTCATATCGCCGGGCGCTGAAATGCCCAGACGCACCTTGTCGCCTTTAATCTCGGACACAAATATCTCAATATCATCGCCAATTTTAATTGATTCGCCTTTTTTCCTGGATAAAATCAGCATAGGCCGTCCCTCTCTCCCTGGCTGAATATGGACTGCCGTATGGGATAATCCTGGTCCAGTATTACCTGGACAGCCAGATTCGTCTTATGATTAATGATGATAGGGCTTTTCAGGTTTACTGTAGAATTGCGGAACGTCTCTCCGATGACCATGAGAACCCAGCAGTCCAAATCATCCTCAGGAACCGCCTGCAGCAGGATTAATATATCCTGCATCACAACTGGAGCATAATCACGTTTTACTTCCAGAGGATTCAGCATGATAAAGCATATGTCCTTCTGCTCAATGGATTGCAGCCAGCAGATTCCATTTCCCATGTTGGAATCATTTACAAGTACAAACTGCGTATATTCTTCAAATCCGAATATGGGCTGTTTAAATGTTATAATATTTCTTTCTTCTATCTCAAGGATTCCAAAATCCCGCGTCTCTATCTTCAAGCATATCCCCCTATCTCATCCCTGGCCCTGGTGTCATTCATACCGCCTGTTACTGCGGCCCTTCATTTCCGGCCGGATTGGCGCTGGGCGGTACGTATATGGGATCTCCCATATATTCTATTTCTACTTTGGGATACTGTTCCACATTTACGCTGAGCTCGCCCGGCACATACCTGGCCGCCGGCTCCTGCACCTGAGGATCAAACGCAAGCTGGGCAGGCGCAAAGTCAATGGACAGATCAGCGGGCTCCCAGGAAATATCCGGACCTACTGACGGAATAAAGGCAATCCCCGTGACCACATTGGTCTGGGCCATCATCTGATTCTTTATAATGCCGGATACCGTCACCCCGTCCTGAATCTGCATCATCTGGTTGCCCACCCTGGAATACTGGGCAGTGGCATCCGATGCAGCCTTAAGGCCTGCGCTGGCAGCATCCTTCATAAGCCCTCTGGCGGTCTTGAACCCCAGACTGTCCCTGGAACGGGACGTATCAATATCCACCTTGATATGATCTGATTTCATGTTCAGCTTCCCCGGATTGCGGATGATTCCCACCTCAGGGTCCGGCAGCCTGCTCTCAAGCCTGGCGCGCTGGGAGGTCATGGACAGCTTAATGGGGGTAGATGTGATTTTTAGGACGTTCATCCTCAGACACCTCTTTTCAACTTATTTCATAAAGTCAAATATGGACGGCGGTATGATGCTGGATCCCAGCTGAAGGGTAATCATCCAGGCTGTCTCACATGATTTGTTGTTAATAGCCTCCGTCTCAATCTTAACCGACTCCAGGTCTGTCTGGCTCTTCTGTAAATTAATAAGTCCTGTCTCCAGACGGTCCTCTGTGCGGTCCAGAAGTTTTTCTCTTGTTCCTAGCTCAGATGTGGCAATGGAAATATTGCTCTGCTTCTTCTTAAGCTGCGACAGGGTATCCATTGCCCCCTCCTTATCGCCGCCCCTTAACTGCTCCTCCACCTTGCCTATGAGGCTGTAGAGATTGTTGGGAAGCCCGTTCTCGTCCTTTCCGTATCCCAGCACATCCACGCCTGATGTGGAAATCTTAATTCCTGTCTTTGCCGTGTTGGTTCCCGACGCGTATGTACCGAATCCGATATCCAGATAAACCGGCTTATTCTCGTCAAAATACGTGTCCGGATCGTTCTTATCATAGGCATCCACCGGCTTGCCGTTAAACAGCAGATTTCCGTCCCCATCCACGGTGAACGGAGCTTCGCTGTTGGACGAACCGGAAAACAGGAATTTGTCCCCATACTTGGCGTTCATGGTCTGCAGAATCTCCTCCTTAAGACCGCCCAGCTCCTCCGCAATGGCATCCATGGAATCCTGGCTGCTGGCGCCGCCTGCCTTGGTGGCCTTTTCGTATACTGTTTCAAGTATGGAGTTCAGGGTAACAATGTTGGAATCCGCTGTATCCAGCTCTCCCCTTGCGTTCTTCACCACGCTGATATGTTCCTCAGACCTGGCAATCTGGTCCCTGATGGCAAAGGCCTTTGACGCTGTTGCCGGGTCCTCCGATACATGATTATACTGACGCTTGGACGACAGCTTCAGGTTGGAGGACGCCAAATCAGATATATTCCTCTGGAGATTCCTGTTATAGGTAGATGTCATCATATTTTCCGTGATTCTCATATGCTCCTCCTTAACGCCCTACTATGCCCATCTTGTTGATAATCATATCCAGCTGCTCGTCCATGGTGGTCATAAGCCTTCCCAGAGCCTGATAGGCCTTGTTGTATGTCATCATGCTGATTCCTTCTTCATTCAGGGAAACGCCGGACACGCCCATACGCTCCGAATCAGCGCTTTCCGCAATAGCCAGGGAAGCACTCATCCTGGCGCTGTTTGTCTTGATTCCGCTTCCCAGTGTATTGGTGACGCTGGTAATAAATTCGCTGAATGTACCCGTGTATTCCCCTCCAAAATTAAAATCCTGCTCAAACGCCGCCTTCATATCCAGTATATCCTGATTGTCCAGCTCTCCGTCCGGATTCTGTTTGCGGATTATATAGGACACGTCATCGGCCCACTGGTCACTGATGCTGATATTTCCCGCTGTAACCTTGCCGTCAACACCGCCCTGGAGAAGAAACTTGTACTTATCAGGGAAATCAGGGTCATCCGCATGAATTTTATTGTTAAACACATCTGCCAGGGTCTGGGCAAAATTGTCCATCTTATTCTGGTAGTAAGGTATTCCCGCATTGATTGGGTCAGCACCAGTCAGCATATCCGTAAATCCTCTGATGGCCCCTGCTCCCAGATTGGCATTCTGGTTGTTGCTGTTCCAAGTCAGAGTAACGCCGTCGCTGCCTATGTTAAGCTTATCATTGGTGTAGGAAGCCCCCGAAGCGTCCACCACCACTTTCCCATTAATTTTAACCTGAATCTTTCCGTCCTCCAGGTCCGTCACCTGCACATCGCCGTACCGCGACAAATCATCCAGTATAACATTTCTCTGGTCCAGAAGGTCATTGGGCCCATAGTTGACCCCATCATAATCGTTGTTGCTGAATATCTCATGGGCAATGGAGCTGTTCAGTTCAGACAGCTGGTCCAATTTTGTGTTGATATCCTCAACAGCCACCGACAGGTCATTTTTAGTCTGTTCCATCAGGGTCTTTAAATTGGCGTCATACTCATTGAGGACCTGGGTCACACCCTTAAATGCGTTCATGACTATATTGGCATTGGTCTCCTGATAAGGGGACTGGCTGAAATCCGCCAGTGCCTGGGATAAGGTGGTCAATGCTGCCTTGATACCGGTTCCCTCTACCTCCGGATCGCTGATGATTCCCTCTATCTGGTCCATAATGGCTGCCTTCTGGTCGTAATACCCCACATCGCCGTACTGCTGCCTGAACTTGGCATCCAGGTACGGATTGCGGATCTGTGCCACTCCCCTGGCATCCACACCCTGCCCGGCCAGGGGGATGGAACTGTAGTTATACTGGCTGCTTCCATAGGTATGGACACTCACTGTATCCAGACGCTGCCTGGTATACCCTTTTGTTTTGGAATTGCTTATATTATTGCCTACAATATCAATGGCCTTCTGATTAACCTGAATTCCTCTTTTGGCTGTCTCCAGCCCCATAAATGTCGGTCTCACTTTACCACTCTCCTATGTCAGCCTCTGTCAGGCCTTTTTCTCCAGTTTACTGCCCTTGCTGAACGCGGGACGCCCGTAGATGCCGGTGGGATTTCCCACATACCGGGAGTCAATTCCCATCTGTTCCAGCTCCGACTTGGCTAACGCCTCCGCCTTCTGGTTGTAATACTGTATATTGCCAATGGCTCCGTCCATTCTGCGGTACAGGTCCATAAGTTCCTTTCTCTGCTCCGGGCCTGCATCCTCAGCAATCTGCTTTAAGGTCCTGCCCTCAATCCCATAGGAGACAAACAGCTTCCGGCGCCTCTGCTCCATGTTCTCCAGCTTCTTATCCATGGCCTCCTGCATCATGATGGTCTGCTCAACCTTATCCAGTTCCCTGGTCATCAGAAGTCCCAGCTTTTCAATCTGCTTTTGTTCCATGGCCTCCAGTGTTTCTGCATATTCTCCCAAAAAATCAATGATTTCTTCCAATATTTTCCCCTCCTACAGACCGCTCATAAGGCGCCTGGCAATCTGCTCTGCCGGCACCTGGTATGTCCCCTCCTGCACCTGCTGCTTTATGGCGGCAATCCGATCAGCCGGAGCCCCTTCTTCCATGGACCTTGACAGTGCGGCTGAAAATGAGGATGCACCGCTCATTTTCACACCCTCGCTGCTGATGCAGATAGCGTCTCCTCTAGCCTTACCGGCTGCCTGTACGGGAGCGGAAAGGCTTTTTTCCGTATGTTTTGCATTGCTTACTGCCTTCTGATAGGCTGCGTAATTTCTTGATACCTTTATATCCATATGTCCGGCTTCCTTTCCTTACATGCTCTTTGTATGGTGGTCCTGATAAGTGGTTGTGATATTTCTATAGTACTTATCGTACATGGCGGATAAAACTTTACAGTGTGCCAGGGAATTTTTTTTATTTTTTTAATATGATTGCGGCAGGTTTGCCGGGTTAGACAGGGGTGTGGACGGAAGGGGGAAGGGGGAAGGACGTGGTCGGGTCCGGATTATCCAGTAACCGGTCAAGAGACAGGTGGGGTGACAGCAGGCAGGGTGACAGATGGGAGAAATAATTTCAGGGTTAATAAAAACCGCTAACAAGCAGAATCCTGGGATTTTGCCTGTTAACGGCCCATGGTATTTATTTAATTGGCTTCCTATAATTGGCACCATCCAATGTGTATGATCCAATCCCTATCAGTGCCAGGGTGCCTTTTTCACAACCAGGATAGCCTGAACCAGAGCCCCGGTTACCTCGGAACCATTTTCCAGCTCCGCCTTCCTGCGCTTTTCCTGTTCCCCTTCCTTCATCACCACATACCGCGGTTTCAGACGGTTCAGGGCCAGCGCCGCTATGTCCTTCTTACACTTATCACATTTACAGCAGTTAAACCGGTCCAGGGTGGATTCCAGCTTATTGATCACCAGTTCCTCCATAAGGTTTACCAATACCATATTATTTTCTTCCTTAAAAGGAAATGTTACCGGGCTGCGCTTAAGGGTCTTTGCCATGGCAGCAGCCGAAGGCGCTGATAAGGCCGGCATACCCATGGCGCCTTCGCCTCCATTTACACGGTCATAAAGCGCGGTATCTGATTGCCCTGCGCCTGAATTTCCGGTATCTGCCTGCGCCGTCTTTGCATCTCTTTTTGAGGCAGACGGCATAATCTTGCGGTACATTATTTCCTTGTCAATCTCTGTCCTGCTCTTAGACATCTGCCTTAAGCCCCCTTTGAATCAATTCCTGTATCAGCTTCTTATAATCCTGCACCGCATTGCACTCAGGCGCATACTCCAGCACGGAGCGCTGAAGGGACTGGGCTTCCCGAAGCGCAACGCTGTCCCGGATAAATGTGTCCAGAACCGGAACATCCAAATCCTCTGCCACCATGCGCAGGGCGCCTTCCACTTCTTTGCTGAAATTTGTCCTGGGGTTGTGCTTGGTGAGAAATACCCCCAGTATCTGGATCCGGGGATTACAGTAATTCCTGACACGGCATATGGTTTCATCCAACTGGGTTATCCCCTGAAGACTGAATATATCGGAAAGCATGGGCACCAGGACGTAATCAGACGCAGTAAACGCGTTCACGGTCAGCACTCCCAGGGCCGGCGGAGAATCAATGAGAATATAATCATAGGAACTTTTTAGTGATTCCAGCGCCTCCTTCAAAAGAAACTCCCTGCGCGCGCCGGTAAACTCCAGCTCAATGCCGCTGAGAAGGATATTAGAGGGAATGATATCCACCAGGGCTGATTTCTGAACCGCATACCTGGGCTTTAACTCCCCCTTTAACACATCGTATATGGTGGCGCTCTCAGTGTCCGCCCCCATGGCGAAGCTCAGATTACCCTGCGGATCCATATCCACCGCAAGGACTTTATAACCCTTTTCCTTCAGGGCTGTTGACAGCACATAGGCTGACGTGGTTTTCCCAACACCGCCCTTCTGATTGGACAACACAATTGTTAACGACATGGCTACTCCCCCAGGGACCTAATATTTCTCTCACATTATGATATATTATAGCAAGAAATGCCGAAACAGACAATTGTATTTTATTGTATACCCCCATAGCAGGGCTCAAAAAGGCGCTGCTTCATGACTGTGCTGCCACAGCCTTTTTGCAGCGCCTTTTTTATATTATCTGTTTATTGTTTGAAGATATTACACTGTTAACCTGCCCGATTACTGTAATTACTGTAATAACTGTAATACGGACTGTGGCTGCTGATTCGCCTGTGCAAGCATGGCCTGTGCAGACTGAACCAGAACGCTGTTCTTGGTGTAGTTCATCATTTCCTTAGCCATATCTACGTCGCGGATACGGGACTCTGCGGAAGTGATGTTCTCAGTGGTAACACCCAGGTTATTGATGGTATGCTCCAGACGGTTCTGGATAGCGCCCAGTTTGCCGCGGCTGGTGGATACGGTGTTGATGGCGGTTTTGATTTTGCTCATGGCTGCGGAAGCGCCTTCTCTGGTGCTGATGTTAACGCTGTTTAAATCGAGAGCGTTTACGTGCATATCGGCAATGCTTAATTCCAGCTGGTTATAGGAATCATTAGTGTCGCCAATCTGGAGCTTCATGCCACCGCCAGCTGCAAGGCCAGTACCTGCCTTACCATTTTCGCCCAATTTAAGAACATTAGCCGCAACCCCCGACTTAGCACCAGAAATTTCTGTACCCGTTTTGGAACCTTCAAAATCCATTCTTATATCTGAGCCAGCATCTGATAACATTTTATTAATTTCGGTAGCTGTATAAGACTTTGTACCCGTCAAATTTAGTGCTACATTTCCATCTACATCGACAATTGCACCAATTGTACCTGCAGTTTTCGTTGTTAAAGTATGGGTATTCGCTCCTGCTTTAGTAGAAGAAATTGATATACCACTAGCACCTGTGTCTGCGGAAGTTGCCTGCACAGCTTTAGCTGTTACTAATGTAGCGGTACCATCTATAGTGGTTTTAGCATTAATGTTTATATCTCCATCCAATTCAATTTTGATATTCTTTGCAGTTTCTGGAGTACCCGTGGCAGAAGCTAAAGCTTGGTTAATCTGTTCCTGAGTAATTTTATCATTAGCATTAGCACCTGTAATGGTAACGGTTAACTTTCCTCCTAGCCACTCAGCCTTAACCCCAGTTGCAGTTCCAACTGCCGTCTTAAAATCTACGCTGGTATTCTCTCCAGCACCTGAAATAGTTGCATTAAATGCATCTACTTTACCTGCTGTCAAATCCACTTTTCCACTCACGCCAGTTGTTCCAACTCCCATTGTGCCATCCAATAACTTTATCCCATTAAAATCAGTACCATCAGCAATACGGTTAATCTCATCCTTCAAAGCAGAAACTTCATCCTGCAATGCCTTACGGTCAACATCATCCGTATAAGTGCCATTGGCGGACTTGGTAGCCAGCTCAGTCATACGGTTTAACATGGAATGAACTTCCTGTAATCCGCCCTCTGCTGTCTGTACCAGGGAGATAGCGTCCTGGGAGTTGTCGGTAGCTGCTTCCAGGCCTTTAATCTGTGCTCTCATCTTCTCAGAAATAGCCAGTCCTGCGGCGTCATCACCTGCTCGGTTGATTCTAAAACCCGATGATAACTTCTCCAGAGACTTTGATACTGCGCTGTTGTTTACGCCCAACTGCCTGTTGGAATTAAGTGCCATAATATTGTGCTGAATCCTCATACTAATTACCTCCATGTAATTGTTTTATACCGGGACTTCCCTGTCCCTCTTATTTTCTTGTTCTTCCAATGAGCGACGGGCCCTGTCGGACACTGGACCGAGTTTCCGAAACATTCCATCTCTTCCGCTCTGTAATATTTATCGTACGCCCCTCCCATTTTGTTCACCAAAAAAGTGCACAAAAATCACAATTAATTTTCGTGCACTTTAACCATATAAACTCTGTTCAATATAAAACTCTTCCAGGGACAGCTCATTATCCTTCATATAGTTTGCCGCTTCCACCCCTACATAGCGGTAATGCCAGGGCTCATACTGGATTCCGGTAATATCCGTCTTATTCTCCCCATACCGCATGACAAAACCGTAATCCTGGGCATGTTCCACCAGCCATTTACTCTCCGGTGTATCCTCAAAGGCCCTTTCCAGCTTGTGGTATCTTCTGGTATAGAAGTCCACTGCCAATCCCAGGCAGTGCTCTCCTGAACCGGGAATGGATATGGTCTGTCTGGCCAGATTGTAGGACTCCTCCTTGGTATGTCCGGCCTTCACAAAGGACAAGACCTTCCTGTTAAACAGTTTTTCCTGCTTGTCCAGCGTCCTGTAGCCGGAGCACACTATCGGAGACAATCCCTGGTCCTTCATATCGCCAATCATAGTCATCAGCGGCTCATAGATTCTCTTATCCACTGACTGCTCCGTACCGGGAATGGCTTCCAGTTCCACCTCATAGTCTTCCGGCACAGGATACTCTGCGTTGGTAAGTATCAGACACCACATATCCTCCGGCAGAATTTTAAGACCTCCATCTGCGTCCATCTCGCCTCGTTCTTTGTAAACCCGCGCTCCCGGCAACCCTTCTGGCTGTTCCTGTACCGGTTCCTTCGGCTGTCCCCCTGTCTGTCCTCCCACTACTTCCTCCGGCATCCCTCCCGGCCATCCTTCCGCCAGTTCCTTCACCTGTCCCCCCGGCCCTTCCGCCGCCGTCTCCGCCCGCAGCGCCTCCAACTCCCGCTCCTTCTGGACCGTCCTGTGGGCCGATATATAAAACAGGGTCAGGATCAGCAGGAAGGTGTAGATTGCCACCCGCCGGTTCCTGACCACACGCTGGTCCCTGGGTCTCCTCTGAGCCATAATACGCGTTTCCTCCTAACAATCCCTTCTCTCATCTCTCTGACCTACCGTATTCTCCGCAGCTGATCCCCCTGCCGTCTGAGAATATACCGGTACAGCAGGTCCTCCTGCTTTGTGGCCATTTCCACGAATTCGCAGCCATAGCCATAGCCCCCCTCCGGGCGATCCACCCGGCGGCGTATTTCACATATAAACAGCATGGAATCCCCCATGGCCGGTATGACGATATTGAAACGGTCATTGACCTTGAATTCCTCCCTGGTGCAGAACATCAGGCCTCCCAGGCTGATATCCACCAGACGCACCTTCAGGCCGTTGTAATCCTCTGACTCCTCCCCCATGTCCAGGGTGCCATTTCCACGTATGCAGTTATAAATGATTCCCTCGTCCCTGGTACTGATCCGGAAATACTCCCGGCGCTCGTCATTGGTGGCCTCGCTTAATTCCACGATCCGGACCAGCTTGGGAGAGGACAGGTATACCCGGCCCATGAGCACCTTAAATCCAAGCTGTGTGTTGTATATCTCCAGCTTAATAAGCAAATTGTACGGAATTCCCGGCAGCTCATTGCGGGAACTGCCCACATCTATGAAGTTTTTGCCTATACGATGCAGTACCCCCATACTGATCAGGTCGTTGTTCTTAGCCTTTATGACGCAGGACGAACCTACATACCCGTCCAGCAAATCAACCATCTTCCACACCCCCTGTTATCATACTGTCTGTTGACTGTCATCCTTGCTGTGTCTGGATACCAGGTTCCGGCGTAGGCGGCCGGGCTGGCTGGCTTCCTCTTTATGTCCGGCAGATGCGGATTCTGAACGGCTTTTTTCCACTCCCCGTATCTGGGCGGAGGTTTCAATGAGCTTGCAGTAAATGGCTGCAACCACCTCGTACAGCTCCACCGGTATATTGCTACCCACATCCAGCATACACAGCAGGGATGCCGCGCTGTCGTCCTTGAACACCGGAATCCCCTTTTTTTCCGCAATATCAATGATGTGTTCCGCAACCGTTCCATACCCCGAAGCAATCACCACCGGGGATGTGTCCTCATCTACATTGTATCTTAAAGCAACCGCTTTATTTTTCTTATATTTTGACATCTACACCCGTCCTTTTAAACGGCAGATTTTTGAATACTTCCATCAGGGAACGCACATGGTCCATGCGCTCCACCTCTATGCCTGACGCCCTGTATCCGTGTTCCTCCATGATATTGCGGAACTCCGGAACCAGGCTTTCAAATATTCCTATATAGGATTCCGGACAATACAGATGGAATCCCAGTTCCTTTCCCGCCATCATAAACTCCGCTTCCATCTGACCCACCCCCGGCACATCAAAGGTTATGAGCACATGGACATGACCGCCCTCCCTGCTTCCCGGCTCCCCATTCCTGCCTTCGTCCTTGGGATCTATCCACAGTTCGGAAAATGCCTTCATTCCCTGGTAATCCACAGGTATCACAAAGTGCAGGAGGGGCGTGTAGTTGCATGGGGATGACAAAAGACTTGTGATAATTTTCTCTATCTTTTCCCCGTTCAGGCTGTTCATGGGAGTCTCCCTGTCCTGTTTGGCAATGATTTTAGCCAGGGTGTCCATGATGCGGGAACGGTTCATCTGGCGCTCTGGCTCCCTGAAACCGGCGATGTATTCCTTCACCAGTTCCCTGATATGGGCCTTTTCCTCCCTGTCGTTCACATGGATCAGAAGATTCATAAGGGCTTCCTGGAGAAAGGCGTCATTGTCCTGATAGCGGGACATATTGTACAGTATGTTGGGAATGACCCTGGCAGCCTGGGGCGTATAAAGCACGCTCTCCTCCAGCTCCTTTAGAGCCTGCTGCACCTGGGGCTTCAGTTCCTCGAATTCCAGGCTCCCCCGGCTCTCCCTGACACGGGCCGCAAGCTGTGAAAACATACCTGACAAATTCCTGCTGCCTGTCAGCTGCTCAGACAGGTATTCCAGGCTGTTGGCCACAGAGTCCAGCACATCCTGCCTGGATATGCTGGCGTTCACCGCCTTTAAAAGCTCAGCTGTCTCCATACGCAAATCCGGCGTTTTTTCCAGAATTCCCCTCAGCAAATCAAGAGCTCCCCTTTGAACAGGGTGGACGCGTACTCCTGGTCTACCAGTTCGTCCACGATATGGTCCGGGTCAATGAGAAGGGCGTCAAAGAGCTGGCGGATTTCCTGGGTCACCGTATTGTTGTTCACAGGAAGCAGATTGATGATTTCCTCCAGCATATAAATATTTTTCAGATAGTTGACGGTCACGGCCGGGTCCTTTAACAGGTTCATAAGGGTGGCTGCCCCGGCCTCTCCCTCAGCACATTGTGATGGCCCAAAAGACCGCTGCCCGACGGGTTCTTTGTAATATGCCTTATCTCCTGCATATCAAAGGGAACCGACGGGTCCTTTAACGCCTTATCCGGCTGTATGATGTTTTTGTTGATAACCGGAGAGGTCACCCGCAGGATATCTGCCATTACCGAATTCCTTTCTTGATTTCCCCGTCAAGATAATAGAAGGTGCAACTATCCTCCTTCTTGGAAATGCTCATCTTACAATCCCCGATATTAATAACGGTTCCGGGGTATACCTCCCTGGCCGTAAGCCTGGACTTGCCCACCTCCCTCAGTTTCCTGGAAAGCTCAGCTCCCTGCTGCTTCAGTTTCTTTTCCTTCAGCGAATTAATGGGGGCCTCCAGCTTTAACTTGGATAACCGTTCCCGCTGGGATGGAGTGATGGTCCCTTCCTTCAGCTTACCGCTCAGATAAGAAATATCTTTGTTCAGCTCCGTCAGCTTTCTGGAGAGCAGTATCATCTCCTTGCCCACTGCCTCCATCTCATCCATAAGCTGGGGCGTCAGGCCCAGGGTCACAGAGGTGGCGATATGGCTGGGCGCTCCCACTGCCTTCACATTCATGCAATTATATACAGAACAGCTTCCGCCGATAAACGCCCCTCTTTTTCCAATTAATGTCAAATCGTGGCCACAGGACACCTCCGAGTTGATGATATATTCTGCCTGGATATTATTTCTGGAAAAGATATTGCAGTCCTCCAGAAACTTGGCCGTGATATCGCCCTCCGCCTCAAGCACGCCGGTTCTCATGCCCCGCATGCCCTTGTGCAGCAGAATATCTCCCCCCGCGCTGAGCCGGGCGCCCTCCACGATTCCCATAACCGTAATATCGCCCTTTGCTTTGACGCTGTATCCCTCCAGAACATCCCCGTGAATCACCACGCTGCCTGTGAAGTTGATGTTTCCCACGGAATTGTCCACATTGCCGGACACGGTAAATACATTCTCCACATGGAAACGGCCGGACCGGAAGGTCAGATTGCCCTCGCAGGCTGCCAGCAGCCTATCCCTGTCTTCAGAATAAACAATGTTCCTGCCCTGGGGAACGGGCGGCATGGTTCCCTTCTTCCCCCGCACAGGCTGGGCCATACCGTCTCCGGGTTCCGTGGGAAGTGTAATATCGCAGACAACATCACCTTTTTTTACATTATGTATCAGATTGGTGCTTTTAAAGTCGATTCCGCCGTTTCCCTTGGAAGCGTACTTAATCTGGGCCTTCCTGGGGTAATAGTCTTTAATATGGCCGTCCTCCCCGTTCCTGGCAGGCTCGCCCGCAGCTATCATAACCATCTGCATATACTGCTGCCCGCTGACAACCCAGCTTATCTTCTTCTGGTCTATGCCAAAACAGATCCCCTTCTGCTCCAGCACATCATACACCATTTCCTCCGTTATATCACTTCCGCCTCCGGATGGTCCGTAAACCATCATGGACACCGACATCCTGTCATCCGAGACAAGAACCTCCACCCAGGCATCCCGGGTAACTTCTTCTTTCTTTATGCCGTCCTTCTGTGCGCCGCTGCCTTCATAAGCACCGCCGTCCCCGGAAACGGACCGGTCCTCATCATATGACTCCGACTCCTGCGTGGCGCTTTCCGGATGCTCCTGCCCCAGAAGCTCGCGCTCCATCTGCTGGCGCCGCCTCTGTTCGGTTTCATTCCAGTCCTCCACTGTTTCCACCCTGTTGTCATGGTTTCTGTCCGCATGTTCCGTCTCGTCCGCTCTGTCATAGGGCTGCCCCTGGGGCCGTGATTTTTTATCCTGTTCCCGTTCCGGGCTTTCTTTGCCGTCCTCTTCCCGGGGTATCTCATCCTGCCCCTCATCCAGGAACTTGGAAAACAAGCTGTAAATCAGACTCTTTTCGTTCATGGGCATCTCCCCTTTCAGTAAGTTCAGCGCATGTCATTGCCTTGTATGTCATTACCTTAAGTTATTTATCATCTCTTCCATCTGATCCGCGGTTGTGACGATCCGGCTGTTAAGCTGAAACGCACGCTGCGTCTGCATCAGATTGACCATCTCTGTGGACATGTTGCAGTTGGACATCTCCAGGGCATGGCTCATAGCCTTGCTTTTCTCCTGTTCATCGTCCAAATCATCCATGGACAGCCATTCACCGGAGGTTTCTCCTGTGCGGAACAGGTTCATGCCCACATGCTGCAGCCCTTCCGGATTCTCACACACAAACAGCCCGATCCGTTCTACCAGCCCGTCTAAGTCCAGCTCCCCTGCATCATTGTCTCCGCCGTCCTCTGATGTCTTGTATTCCAGCTCTATGGGCTCCCCGTCCTGGTCCAGGACATAGCTTCCGTCGCTGGTGGTCAGGTAATTGCCGTCATCCGTGGAGGATATCTGGAATGCGCCGTCCCTGGTATAAGCCGGTTCTTCCTCGTCCTCGCTGGTCTGGATGGCGAAAAACGCATTGCCCGATATGGCAAAATCCAGTTCCCGGTCCGTCTTGCGGAAAATCCCCTGCTGGAACGTGGTTCCCGGCCCGTCATTGCGGACTCCGTGTCCCACCTGGGCCTGAGGCCGCATGTCCATCTGGGTGTACAATAAATCATTAAAGCTGCTGCGCATGGACTTGTAGCCGTTGGTGCTTATATTGGCCATGTTGTTAGAAGTCACATCCAGGTCCTTCTGGAATGCGTTCATGGCCGATACTGCTGTATAGTACGATATATTCATCTATGGTTCCCCCCTACAGCTTTCCAATCTCGTTGGCTGTTTTCTGATTCATCTGGTCTATGATGGTCAGGGCCTTTCCGCAGGACTGAAACGCCCTCTGCACCTCCATGGCCCTGGTCATCTCATTGTTCAGATTTACTCCTGACTGTTCTAACTTTCCCTGATACACCGTGGGATAAACCTGGCTGAGCTCCACGCCCGCCCCCGCGCCGTAGGTTCCGTTGTCATAGAACTCCAGGCTGTCGTAATTGTCCGGCACCACTATCTGAATCTGGTCCAGGGCGCCGTCCTCATTGTCGTAGATAATTCCATCCGCGCCAACGCGGAATCCCTCCTCATCCACATATACCGGACCGCCGTCTCCCATAAGCTGGCCCACTCCCGGAAGCATGAGATTTCCCTCATCATCCCTGGTAAAATGGCCGTTGCGTGTCAGATACTGGCCGTTTTCTCCCTGTATGACAAAGAACCCGTCTCCATTGATAGCCAAATCATAGGTCTTTCCGGTATCCTCAATAGGCCCCTGTCCATGAGTTGTCATCTCCCTGGTTCCCACCGATATGGTGGACCCCTGGCCCAGTCCTTCTGTCCTTCCGTTCATTTCCCGCACCAGCTGCTGGTCAAAGGTTGTCTTAACCAGCCGTTTCGGTTTGTAACCGCTGGTCTTGACATTGGCTATATTATTGGCAGCCATGTTTAATGATCTCTGATTCATCAGCATGCCGGAAGCGGCTGTATAAAATCCTGAAAACATAGTTTTATCCTCTCATATAATCTTCCAGGCTGGCTTTCAGCTTTTGGATTGCCCTGGTATGTATCTGGCATACCCGGGACTGTCCTATGCCCATAACCTGGGCAATCTCCGAATACTTCAGCTCTTCATAGTAATATAAGGTAATGACCAGCCGTTCCTTTTCCCCCAGCCCGTCTATGGCCGATGTAAGTGTTCCCATCAGTTCCTTGTAAAACAGGTTTTCCTCTGGTTTGCCCTCTATATCACCGGACTCCAGCTCCCCTTTTGCCACTATGGCCGTCATATCCTGCAGCACGGACTCAAAGGAAAGAAGGTTGGCGTGGTTCATATATTTAATGTGGTTTTCCACCTTTTCCACGGGCAGGTCCAGATAATCCGCCACTTCGTTTACATCCGGCTCCCTCATCTGCTTATGGGACAAAATGGAGCATGCTTCTTCTACCTTTTTTTGGAAATTTCTCGCTCTGTGAGGCACCCAGTCCTGGCTGCGTATATAGTCAATCATGGCACCCCTTACCCGCATGAACGCAAATGTCTCAAACCTGGCGCCCCTGTCCGGGTCATACCGTTCCAGACATTCAATCAGCGCCAGCACCCCCTGGTCTATAAGCTCTTCCTGTTCCAGAAGGGATCCGGCCATGGACCGCAGCTGCACTGCCGCGGAACGCACAATGGGAAGATAGTGCATAATCAGCCTGTTTCTCAATTCCTGGCTGCCGTTTTTTCTGTACTCCTCCAGAACCCGAACCATATCCTCACTGTCTGTCTGTTCCATCAGCATATCCTGTTACCTCTGGCTAAGGGAAATATTTCCCAATGCCTGTATCTGTATATTGTTGTCAATCTCACTGAAGGATACCACCGCTACATTGGGGTAAAACTGGTCAATGAGCTTTTTAAAGTAAATCCGCACCACAGGCGAGGTCAGTACAATGGGTACATTGACCAGATCCTTTATCTTATTGATCTCAGCCGTGGCTGACGCCACTATGCTCTGGATGGCCGTGGGCTCTAAGGCCAGATAGGAGCCTGTATCCATCTTCTTCACGGACGACATAATCATGTTCTCAATCCGGTCGTCCAGGCTGATGACCTTCATCTGCCCCGCCTCTGAGAACCGCCGGGATATGGTGCGCTTTAATGCCTGGCGCACATACTCGGTAAGCATATCCGTATCCTTTACCTGGCTGCCGTAATCACCTAATGTCTCTACAATGGTCTCCATATCCCGAATGGGAATCTCCTCACGCAAAAGATTGGCCAGGACCTTCTGAAGGCCTCCCACCGATATAACCGACGGAATGGTGTCCTCCACAATACTGCTGTTGGTCTTTTTAAGGGCCTCCAGCAGGTTGTTGACCTCCTGCCTGTTTAACAGCTCATGGAGGTGTTCCTTTACCACCTCCGACAGGTGGGTGATTACCACGGAAGTGGGGTCTATCAGGGTATAACCGGCCAGCTCGGCCTGTATCTTCCTGTCCCCGCTTATCCATTTTGCCGGTATATGGAAAGCCGGGTCAATGGTATCTATTCCAGGCACATCGTCTGCATCCGTGCCGGGAGGCAGGGCCAGGTAATGGTCCATGAGTATGTCCCCCCTGGCCACCTCCTCCCCTTTAAGGAGGATGCTGTACTGGTTGGGATTGAGCTGTCCGCTGTCCTTGATACGGACAGAGGGAATTACAAATCCCATATCCAGGGCCATCTGTTTGCGGAACATAACCACCCTGTCAATAAAATTCCCGC
>OAWA01000774.1_pt1 | contig 19286 bp, 17 predicted proteins | sample 1516971 | NCBI WGS metagenome assembly OAWA01 (sample SAMEA2580097, study PRJEB22360) | human gut metagenome | biome: human gut; feature: human-associated habitat; material: faeces | place: Denmark | collected 2008/2010
TCTTAAAGTAATAGATATATCCTTTTAATATAATCACTATAGATAGGAGTGATCACAATGGGAAAAGCAATCCCTACAGTAGAAGGTTGGCATAGCCAACACATGGTATTTGCCATGGATTTCAGTGTATGGAACTGCTTTACAGCTGAAGAAAAAGCAGAAGCGCGCAACGAATTAAAAGCATTTTTAGCGGATCTTGAAGCTAAACATCAAGCTAAAGAAGGTAGCTATGCATTCTATGATTGCAATGGCGCAAAAGGGGACTTAATCCTATGGATCCTTGGGCCATCCCTTGAATATTTGGCACAAGTAGAACGCAAGTTCCGTCGTTTGGCTATTGCAAGCGTATTAGTGCAAACATATTCTTATACATCTGTAACAGAAGTAAGTGCGTATGTTAAAGCTAAACTCGATACAGAAGAAGTTAACCAAAAACTATACCCTCATGTACCTCGTGACAAATACATCTGCTTCTATAACATGAGCAAAAAACGTGAAGGTGATGACAATTGGTTCATGCTACCACCACAAGAACGAGGCATGTTGATGAAATCTCACGGTGAACTTGGTAAAACATACTTAGACGTTTTATCCGAATTTACAACAGGTGGCTGTGGCCTAGACGACTGGGAATGGGGCATTACAATCTTCAGTAATGACGACATCCAATTCAAAAAAATCGTATACGATATGCGCTTTGAAGTAGCCAGTGCAAAATACGGCATCTTCAGCGACTTCTACGTTGGTACCATCATCGACGATGCACTATTAGAAGAAATCTTTGGATAAAAAAGGGGACTGCTTGGCAGTCCCTTTATTCTGATTTGACGATATATATCTTTAACTCTATAATATAAATAGATAGTCAGACGAGTAGGACGTCAGGCGCATCTCAAAAACTAATTATCTAGGAAATGGCCTTTCTGTTTATCTAATTACCCATGATAACGGAGGGCTATTTTTATTTCCTTTTTAATGAAGGCTATAATTTTGAATAGAAAATTTACTGTACGCACTGCACTTATACTACGTAAAATATAATTCACTATGTTTGAGCAGCTTATCCATAACTATATTTTCATAAAAGAAAACCCCGCATCGATCCGACTTACGAGGTCCTCCCTTCGTGCTTAGATAACAGAAACTATAATTTACATTCCCCTAAAATGCTAATACACGTCTAATTTTTAATAAAAGAACTCCCTCATAAAATCCGACTTGCGGGTTCAAGGCCTATGGCCGCAGAACCAAATCGCATGGAGGATTGTTGAGGGAGTCTTTTATTACCTTATTGGGTTGTAAATTATAGTTTCTGTTACACCCTATACGTTCATGTTTGCGCTTTTACGCACATAGAACCAGTAGCATACTGCTACAGTTACGATGTTGAAGGCTAATAATACAGCAAAGGCTGGGTGAATATTGCCAAACATGGAATATACAAAACCGAAGATTTTAGGTGTAATGAAGGCACCGTATGCAGCTACGGCAGCAACGAAACCTGTAATTAAAGAGGAAAGCAATGGATTGCCAAATACGTGAGGAATCATACGGAATGTAGCACCAGTTGCGAAGCCACAGCATACGAAGGTCAACACGGACATAGCAAAGAAGAATGGGAAGTTGTGCATATCTACGCCAACTGCAATTAGCGCTGTTGTTGCACATAGACCGAGAAGGCTTACAAAGGTAACTTTTGTACCGCTATTGATCTTATCTGCTAACCAACCGCCTACAGGACGAAGGGCACCTGATACAAGAGGACCAACAAATGCGATAGACGCAAATGGAACTTCAGGGAATTCTTTACCTACTAATAAGCCAAGTGCTGCCGCATAACCAGAGAAAGCACCGAAGGAACAAGTGTATAGCAATGTAAGTGCCCAAGTGTGTTTGTTCCCAAAGATTTGTACAAGATTTTTAGGATTTGGTTTTTCTAGTGGTAAGTTATCCATGAAACGTGTCATAAGTGCAAGGATAACAACAAGTGGTACAATCCACATGAAAGCCGCATTGGCAAGGTATACTGCGTTACCTTTGATGATAGCTGGTGTTACACCAAATACGCTACCTAATGCAGCAGAACCCATAGCGAATGGAGCCAAGAAGTAGATTACAGAAATACCAAGGTTACCAACACCGCCGTTGATACCAAGAGCAGTACCTTTTTCGGATTTAGGGAAGAAGTTGCCAATGTACGCCATGGAGGACGAGAAGTTGCCACCCGCTAAACCGATGAGGGCAGTTAAGATCATGAATGTCGTATAAGAAGTTGTTGTATCTTGAACGGCAAAGCCGAGCCATACAACAGGAACTAATAGAATAAGTGTGGAAATAAATGTCCAGTTTTTACCACCGATTAAGGCTGGCATGTAGGTATATACAAAACGTAATGTAGCACCTACAAGACCTGGTAATGCGGCTAATGTAAATAATTGATCGGTTGTGAAATTAAAGCCTGCGCCGTTGAGTTGCGCTGCAATGGTTGCCCACAAGTACCATACACAGAATGAAAGGGTTAATGCGATTGTGGATATAACCAAGTTTTGTTTAGCAATTTTTTTACCAAACTTTTCCCAAAATTCTGGATTTTCTGGTTGCCAATTAGCCACAATTTCGCTACGGCTTGCCCCTACTTGAGGCATTTTTAGTTCGCTCATTTTGAACTTCTCCTTACTGAAAAACTATACATGCAATGAAGACATGGAGGATACAATTATCAGTCAATGTATATGAATATTGCAATTTATAGGATTTCTATAGAAAATATTCGAATTACTTAGAGAACTGAGTTATAATTATTGTATCAACAAAATTTGCAATGTCTTATATCACAAATATATTATATATTGTAAAAATTTTTGTGAATGTGACATAAAACACACATATTCTGAAATTAATAAGTTATAATAATCTTATATATACAAAAAAGTATATAATACATGTGCTTTTACTATAAATAGATTAGTATAACTAATGGATTTTATTTTAAAAGTACAATGGAGTGGTGAAGGTATGGATAAAAATTTAATTAACCAATTACTTGCTTTGCCGGGCGAGGAACTCCATCTTAAAAAAGGTGATTTTCTCTTCCACGAGGGGGACAAGGCAGAACACTTTTACGTAGTGTTAAAAGGTAGAATGAGCATTAAGAAATTCGAATCTAGTGGGCACATTTTTGCGTTGCGTCTAGTAGGTCCGAATAATGTAATTGGTGAGGTTCCGTTGTATGAGGAGAACACAAGAACTTATGTGTTCAACGCCATCGCTCGGGAGGATTGCTCTGTTTATTCCATTCGCTATGATGTGTTAGAGCCAGCTATTGCAAAAGATCATTCATTGGCTATTGCGATGATGCAAATCTACACATTACATATGCGTCGTCAACAGGCAAAATACCGAGACTTGCTACTATATGGCAAGAAGGGAGCATTTTATTCTACCTTGTTGCGCTTAGCCAATAGTTATGGTGTAGAGCGCGAGGATGGTATCTTTATCGATATCGCCTTAACAAATCAAGAGTTGGCTGAATTTGCTGCCACATCAAGAGAAAGTTTAAATCGCATGCTAAGTGAGTTGCGTAAGTTGGGCTATGTAGCCTATGACAAACACCATCTAGTAATCTGTGATTTTGATGCTTTAATCGGATTGCTTGATTTAGAGGTTGATAATATAGACCCTAATATTAGTAATATCGAATAACAGTATTTTCTCCTTTGTGTTAGCTCAGCTAGCACAAAGGATTTTTTTGTAGTTTTGAAGGAGGACACGAGATGAGCTTGTTGTCTCAAAAGTTTAAGTTTCTTCGCAAGAAGAACGTATCTCCAAGCGGCCATCAAATAACTGAAGATGGCGGTCGCGAGTGGGAAAATTTTTATCGTGACCGTTGGTCTTACGATAAAGTTGTCCGCACAACGCATGGCGTAAACTGTACTGGTTCTTGTAGCTGGAATATCTACGTTAAGAATGGTGTTGTAGCGTGGGAAAATCAGGCTACTGATTACCCTGAAACACCAGATGATATGCCGGATTACGAACCACGTGGGTGCCCTCGTGGTGCAACATTCTCTTGGTATCTCTATAGCCCATTGCGCGTAAAATATCCATATGTGCGCGGCGAATTGGCTGAGCTTTGGAGAGAAGCTAAAAAGCATGCTAAGAACCCGATCGAAGCTTGGAAATCTATCGTAGAAGATCCTGAAAAAGCGAAAAAATACAAATCTGCCCGTGGTATGGGTGGCTTTGTGCGCTCCACATGGGATGAAGCGACAGAAATTACTGCTGCATCCTTATTATATACTGCAAAAACATACGGCCCTGACCGCAACGCAGGCTTCTCTGTAATTCCAGCGATGTCCATGTTGTCCTATGCAGCAGGTGCTCGTTTCCTTAACTTAATGGGTGGTTCACCATTGTCCTTCTATGACTGGTATGCCGATTTACCACCTTCTAGCCCTCAAGTTTGGGGTGAACAAACTGATACACCTGAATCTGGTGACTGGTACAATGCTGGTTACATCATGACTTGGGGTTCTAACGTACCATTGACTCGTACGCCAGATGCTCACTTCTTAACAGAGGTTCGTTACAAAGGTACTAAGGTAGTATCCGTATCCCCTGACTATGCGGAATCTACAACTTCTTCTGATGCTTGGCTCAATGTAAAAGCCGGTACTGATGCGGCTCTTGCTATGGCAATGGGCCACGTAATCTTAAAAGAATACTACATCGATAAAGAAACTCCATACTTCAAAGAGTATGCTAAAGAGTTCACAGATATGCCATTCCTTGTACGCGTTGAAGAAATCAACGGCACTGTACAACCAGGCCGCTTCTTGAATGCTAAGGATTTGGGTCGCCAAGAGGAAGGCGCTAACTTCCAAATGGTATTAATCGATGATACAACTAATGAAATCGTTGTTCCTAATGGTACAATGGGCGAACGTCACACAAATCCACAAAAATGGAACTTACGCCTTGAAAACCGCGATACAGGGGCTAAAATCGACCCTCGTTTATCCGTGTTTGATCAACGTGAAGATGTGACTGTTGTTAAGTTGCCATACTTTGGCGATGAAGAGCACGAAGGTGTAATTGAACGTGCTATTCCAACTATTACAGTACAAACTGTAGATGGTCCTGTAAAAGTAACTACCGTATATGACCTTATTCTTGCTAACTATGGTATCGATCGTGGTATCGGTGGTGAAGTGGCAACATCTTATACAGATGACACTCCTTACACACCTACATGGCAAGAAAAAATTACTGGCGTAAAAGCAGATATCGCTATTGCCACAGCTCGTGAGTTTGCAGATAATGCAGAAAAAACTAAAGGTCGTTCCATGATTATCATGGGCGGTGGTATCAACCACTGGTACCATGCTGACGTGATTTACCGTACAATCTTGAACCTTATCATGTTCTGTGGTACAGAAGGTGTTAATGGTGGTGGCTGGGCTCACTACGTAGGTCAAGAAAAACTTCGTCCTATTGAAGGCTGGGGCGGTATCATGACAGCTAACGACTGGAGTAAAGCTCCTCGTTTGCAAAATGGTACATCTTGGTTCTACTTTGCTACAGAACAATACCGTTCTGATTGCATCGACTTAGCAGACCGCGTATCTAAACTAGCTAAGCCTCGTTATCGTCATCCTGGCGATTATAACGTATTAGCAGCTCGTTTAGGTTGGTTGCCATCTTATCCTACTTTCAATAAAGGCAGTCAAGATTTGATTAATGATGCTCGTGCAGCTGGTGCTGGTACAGAAGCAGAAATTAACCAATATGTAGCGCAAGCGTTGAAAAACAAAGAATTACAATTCTGCGTAGAAGATCCAGCGGCTAAAGAAAACCATCCACGCAACTTGTTTGTATGGCGTGCGAACCTTATCGGTTCTTCTTCTAAAGGCCACGAATACTTCTTGAAGCATTTATTAGGTACTAAAAATGCGGTATTAGAAGATGACGATGCACCTACACGCCCAGAAGAAATCAAATGGCGTGAAGCTGATGGGGCAGGTAAACTTGACCTCTTAATCGACATCGATTTCCGTATGGCTTCTACAGGCTTGTACTCTGATATCGTATTCCCTGCAGCTACATGGTATGAAAAAGAAGACTTGTCTTCTACAGATATGCATCCATATGTACACGTATTCCAAGCTGCTGTTGATTGCGCATGGGAAACTAAATCTGACTGGGATACATTCCGTACCCTTGCAGAAACAGTATCTCGCGTAGCAAAAGAGTCTGGCTTCACAGAATACGAAGACATCGTAGCATTGCCTCTTGGTCATGACAGCCCAGGTGAAGTGGCTCAACCAGAAGGTAAGGTTCTCGACTGGAGCAAAGGCGAATGTGAACCAATTCCTGGTAAAACAATGCCTAACCTTGTTCATGTAAAACGCAACTATAGCCAAATCTTTGAAAAATTCATTGCGTTGGGACCTAACATCGAAAACAAAATGGGTGCTCATGGCTTGGCTTGGGATGTATCTGATGAATATCAAACATTGTACGCACAAAATGGTACAATCGATAATCCAGAATTCATTTCTCATGGCCGTCCAAGCATTTACGAATGTAAAGAAGCTTGTAATGCTGTATTGACATTGTCTTCTTGTACAAATGGTAAATTGGCTGTTCGTTCTTGGAAGGCTATGGAAGAAAAAACTGGTCTTTCTAATCTTGAAAAGAACGCAAAAGGTCGTGAACAAGAAAAAATTACCTTTGATGACATGGTTCGCCAACCACGCTTCATCATTAGCTCTGTAACAAGTACTGGTAAAAACGATAAAAACCGTCGTTATTCCCCATTCACAACATCTACAGAAGATAAAGTACCATTCCGTACCGTAACAGGTCGTCAATCCTTCTATTGTGATCATGAAATGATGCGCGATTACGGTGAAGCTATGGCATTGTACAAACCTGTATTGTCCTACAAACCGGTACAAGGTGACTACAAACAAGAAGGTATTCCAGAAATTACATTGAAATACTTAACACCACATAATAAGTGGTCTACTCATAGTATGTATTTCGATAGCCAACAAATGTTGACATTGTTCCGTGGTGGTCAAACTATTTGGCTCAACGAAGATGATGCAGCAGAAATTGGCGTTAAAGATAATGACTGGGTAGAAGCTTTCAATAAAAATGGTGTAGTTGCAGCTCGTGCAGTTGTATCTCCACGTATTCCTCGTGGCATTTCCTATATGCATCACTCCCAAGATCGTCACATCAACGTTCCTGGTACGCAAGTTAAGAAAGACCGTCGCGGTGGTACACACAATGCACCAACTCATATTCACATGAAACCGACACACATGATTGGCGGTTATGGTCAATTGAGCTATGGCTTTAACTACTATGGCCCAACTGGTAACCAACGTGATATGACAATTGTGGCTCGTAAGTTGAAGGAGGTGGATTGGCTTGAAGATTAAAGCTCAAGTATCCATGGTCCTAAATTTGGATAAGTGTTTAGGCTGTCATACATGCTCTATCACTTGTAAAAATACATGGACGAACCGCGAAGGCGCGGAATATATGTACTTTAATAACGTGGAGACTCGCCCAGGTGTAGGCTATCCACGTAATTGGGAAGACCAAGAAAAATGGAAGGGCGGCTGGACGCTAGATAACTCTGGTAAATTAGCTCTTTCTACAGGTTCTAAAACAAATCGTTTGATGAAATTATTCTTCCATCCTGAACAACCAGAGTTGAAGGATTATTTCGAACCTTGGACTTACGACTATGAAACATTGATTCATGGTGGTCGTAAAAATAACCAACCAGTTGCTCGTCCTCGTTCCCTTGTAACGAAACAAAAAATGGAAGTTACTTGGGGTCCTAACTGGGATGATGATTTGGCTGGTGGTCAACATGCTCGTTCTGATGTGAACTTAACTAAGATGGGCCAAGATATCGTATTTGACTACGAAGAAGTATTCATGCGTTATTTGCCTCGTCTTTGTAACCACTGCTTGAACCCTGCATGTGTAGCTGCATGTCCATCCGGCGCGATTTATAAACGCGACGAAGATGGTGTGGTTCTCGTATCTCAAGATGTATGCCGCGGGTGGAGACATTGTGTTCCATCTTGTCCATACAAAAAAATCTTCTATAACTGGGAAACTAATAAAGCTGAAAAATGCGTATTCTGTTACCCACGCTTAGAAAATGGCTTGCCTCAAATCTGTGCTGAAACTTGTGTAGGTCGTATGCGCTATGTTGGCGTTGTATTCTACGACATGGACAAAGTTGAAGAAATGGCAGCTACAAAAAATGAACAAGACATTTACGAAAATACATTAGATTTGATTTTGGATCCTCATGATCCAGAGGTTATCAAAGCGGCTCGTGCTGAAGGCATCTCCGAAGCATGGATTAAAGCAGCTCAAAAATCTCCTGTATACAAACTTGTAAAAGAGTGGGGCGTGGCATTGCCATTGCATCCTGAGTATCGTACATTGCCAATGGTTTGGTATGTACCACCACTCAGCCCAATCTTGCAACGTGTAACATCTGATGTATACTTGCCAGATGCACATGAAATGCGCGTACCTGTACAATACCTTGCTAACTTGTTTACAGCAGGTAATACAGAAATCTTAGCTCGTACATTGCAACGTGTTCTCGACATGCGTGAATACATGCGTCGTCGTGAAACAGGTGATGGTCCTATCGATCACAATGTGGATTTAACAGAAGATCAAATGTACGGTATGTACAAATTGTTGGCATTGTCCAAATATAATGATCGCTTTGTTATCCCAGCTGATGTGAAAGTATCTCGCGAAGGTCGCCTAGAAATGCAACAAAATCGCGGTTTTGCTTGCCCAACAGGGGGATGTCAATAATGAAGGATGCTCAGAAAATCGCTCTTATTGCGTCATTTCTTCTACGCTATCCTGATGAACAATGGTATAACGAACTACCTGAATGGAGAGAGGACGCCCAATCCGTTGGGCATCCTCAACTTCGCCAAGGTTTATTAGAATTCTTCGACTATGTAGAGGAATCCAATAAAAAAGAATTTGAAGACCAATATGTTCGTACCTTTGATTTTAGTCAAAATACAACTATGTATTTGTCGACTTATGAATTACAAGGTACTGGGGAACAAGCAGAAGAACTCGTTAAATTTAAAGCTTTCTTCCTAGAAAACGACTATGATTTGCCAAAAGAAATGCCAGACTATATTCCAGCACTTCTTGAATTATGTGCCGTTATTGATGATGAAAAAGCAAAAGAAATTTACGACTATTGTAAGCCAAAATTGGAATACATTAGAGAACGCTTCATTGAGGCTAAATTGCCTTATGCATTCTTGTTTGATATTATCTTGTCTGTTGCAAATGGATTGGAGGACGGTGCACGATGAATCTATTCCTTTGGGGCGCTTTGCCTTACATCGCTTTCACCTTCTTAATCGTAGGTACTTTGGTTCGTTTCTTCTACTTTGAAAGAAACTGGACTACAAAATCGAGTGAATTTTTAGAGAAAAAACAATTGCGCATTGCCAATCCATTATTCCACTTTGGCTTGCTTTGCGTTATCGGTGGTCACGTAGTAGGTGTATTAATCCCTAAAACTTGGACTGCTGCAATCGGTATTAATGACCATATGTACCATCAAGGTGCGTTATACATGGGTGCTGTAGCGGGTATTATCTTCATCGTAGGCTTCTTGCTTTTGATGAAACGTCGCTTTACTGTGCCTGCTATGAAAGTTAACACATCTGGTCTTGATAAATGGTTATACTTGTTCTTAACATTAGCCATTTTCAGTGGTATGGCTGGTACATTGCTTAATGCATCTGGTTTCTTTGATTACCGCGTATCTATCGGTCCTTGGTTCCGTAGCTTACTATCCTTTATGCCTGATCCATCCTTGATGGAAGGCGTACCATTCATGTTTAAATTCCATATGTTAGCTTGGATGGTGGTAGCTATTATCTTCCCATTCAGCCGTTTGGTACACTGCTTGAGTGTTCCACTCAACTACTTATCACGTCCGTTCATTGTATATCGTAAACGAGACGAAAAATAATTAGGATGATGATTGATTTGTATGCCCTTCATGATATGACAAATTAATCTTAGCCCCTTGTAATAGTGAAAGCTGATGCTCACTACTACAAGGGGCTTTTTGTATAATTTTGATACTATATAATTCTCTATTTAGAATTATTCTTATAATAAATACCATCTATCGAATATAAGTAATCTACAAAATTCGATTTAAATGATAAACTATATCGTATAGATTAATTTTTAGATGATGTTTTCGAGAGGTATATGATGGATCAAGTTACAACAAAACAGCAAAAAAGTATTTACCATATCTTTATATGGATTGCTGTATTATCCTTAATTATGATTGGTTTATTAGAGTGGGGTTACATCGCAGGCGGTCGTGCTTTTGGTAACTACAAAGTTTATACTGGTCTTGTGCCATGGTGTACGTGGATTGTTATGACTTATTTGGCAACTCGCCCTAAATGGTTTACAAGCCGCTATAATTTAGGTGATATGTATAAGGTACATCGTGCATTAGGTATAGCAACTGTGGCTGTTATTGCATTCCATTTATACCTCTATTTCGGTAAAGCGGCTAAATCTATCCTCGGTTGGTGGGGTGGCTATGTAGCCCTCACTTCTTTTGGTATTGCCACAATTTCTGGTCTTGCATTCTTAACACCAAAGTTGAGAAAGGTAACTGCATCTGGTCGAATAACAGGTATTTGGCTTCACCGCTTAAATCTTGTAGCATTAGTTGCTGCAGATATTCATATCCATGGCTTTACGCGAATTTCCAAAATGGTACCATTCCTTCAAGTGTTTGATATCATTACATATGGCCTTGTGATTTATTGCATCTATTTGATGTTTAAAAAGAAATAAGAGACATAATAAAATTAATAGATTAAATGAAATCCCTTCTGGTGTATACAGGAGGGATTTTTATATATTACTAGGTTTCATACCCACCTTTGTAGAATCATGTGAATGGTTATGTTGAGCCGTATATAATAAGTTATTAATTAAAGTCATATATAATTGTGAGATTGATATACATTCTCTCTTTACTCGCATAATGGAAATTGCTATTATCTGTATGTTGAATATGATAATGATAATTATAGTCATACATTTCATTATTTCTTCATTTTTTATTAATCATTATTTATTGTGTGAGGTTTATTATGATCAAACGTAAAATGACTAGTGCTTTTGCAGTAGCAGCCATGATGGGTGTGGCTACAGCCTTTTCTGTTTAACCCATTTTCCCTCAAGTGTATTATAGCTGGGCATACCAAGCAGTAGATCAATTAGCTACAGCTGGTATTATCAATGGTTACCCTGATGGTACTTTCAAAGGCCAAAATAACATTACTCGTTACGAAATGGCTCAAATGATTGCAAAAGGCATGGCCAATCAAGACCGTGCTAATGCAGAACAACAAGCTATGTTGAATCGCTTGGCCGACGAGTTTTCTAATGAATTGAATACACTTGGTGTGCGTGTAGCTAAATTGGAAGACCGCGTAGGCAATGTAAAGGTTACTGGTGATGCTCGTATCAACTACATCGGTAAAGAGGGGATCGATGGTTATGATTACGAAGATAAACTTACAGCCCGTGTACGTTTAGGCTTAGATGCAAAGGTTAATAAAAATACATCTGTAAAAGCTCGTATTACAACAGGCTCTATTGAACTAGGTGATAGTTCTAAAGATGCTCAAGCTAATTGGGATTTAGCATATGTAGAGCATAAATTCGGTAAAAATGTTGTAGTTGATGCTGGTCGTTATACCCAAAAATTTGGTGGTGGCTTGATTTATAGCTCTAACTTTGATGGTGTAGGCGCTACAGCGAAGCTAGGTGATAAAGTTACATTAAATGGTGCATATGGTTATATGACAGCAGGCCGTTTTGCTAAGACTAGTAAAGATGATAATGGTGATGTAGGTCTTATTAATGCCCATGTAGCTGTTAATGATCACTTTAGCTTTGGCGGTATGTTTGCTCATGTAGGTACAACAAATGTACGTATGGGTAATGGCAAGAAAAATAACGAATTCGATAATGTATATGGCTTTAATGCTAAATATAATGTTGGTAAATTCGGTATTGATGGCGAGTGGGTAAAAGCATCTGGCTTGAGTGATTCCGATGTTTGGAACGTAGGCGTTAAATGGGGCGATTATAAAATTAACAAGAAATACTCTTGGGATATCCGCTTAGATTACTTTGATCAAGCTAAAAATGCACCTGTATTTAAAACGCAAAAATATGAATCTAATGATTTGTTGAAGAAAACACGGTATGAAGGTTATAAAGCATGGCAATTAGGTGCATCTTACGCACCAGAGAAAAATATTGGTATTAATGCATACTATGGTTTCCATGCGAAAACACAAGATGGTAACCGTGTAAATGATTACTACCGTGCAGACCTTAACTTCAAATTCTAGTTCTAATTTTAGGATGGATCTGGATTTAATAACTAATTAGTTTTAAGTTCTAAGTAGAATGCTATGTGGATTGAAATTGTTAGCATGCTACATTAGGCCAACTAGATATATACTGGTAGTTTGTATAAGAAATAGTGAGGTTTATATGGCAGAAGTAGTAAAAAAACAGTTTAAGAGTAAATACCATATTTTAATATGGATTGCGGTTTTATCCCTAATATTTATGGGAATGGTAGAATATGGTTATGTAACAGGAGGTAGATCATTTGGTAACTGGAAGGTTCACTTAGGTCTTATTCCTTATGTTGCATGGCTTGTATTAACATATATTGCAACAAAACCAAAATGGTTTATCAAACGATATAATCCAAAAGAAATGTTTGAAGTTCATCGCATCGTAGGTATCGTTAGTGTTGTTCTTGTATGTGCACATTGGTATGTATACTTCTTGAAAGCATTGAAGTCCTTCTTAGGATTCTGGGGCGGTTATATCTCCCTTGGAGCCATGTTTATTGCTCTTATCTTTGCCGTATTGTACTTAACGCCTTGGGTAGGCAATATGGCAAAATCTGTATCTCGTAAAAAAGCAATCTGGATTCATCGTTTGAACCTTATTGCTATCATTGCAGCAAATATTCATGTTCATGGTTTTGGACGTTTGTCTAAAATGGTACCATTCTTGCCTGTATTTGATGTAGTGACGTATGCACTTGTTATTTACTACATCTATTGGATGTTCAAACAAAAATAAATATTGTATACGTACTTTTATTCTTATAAGAGTCGTATAATCATAGAACTAAAAAGAGACCATCTCTACCCTTTATATGTGGAAGAGATGGTCTTTTTTTATTCTTTACGATACAATAGGAGTATACGTATATACTTTACGGATTTGTGTAAGTATATGCTGTTTGTTATTGTGAGGGTTAGGGTAAATTAGTATTATAAACATTTATTATGTTTTAGCTTATTTTTAGACATTATTAATATGTATATATTACCTTTCTAGATAATCTCAAATAAGAAAGAAGGTCACTATGGATTCTTCTTGGAAACGAATTATATATCTAATCTGTACCATACAGGTTGGTGGCGGTATAACCATTATAGGGGTGGTTTCGTTTATTCCTTTGTTTTTGGCTGAGCTGGGACTTCATGATCAAGGACAGGCGGCTATGTGGGCAGGGATTGTATCTGGGGTAACACCTTTAATGGTAGCACTTAGTGCACCTTATTGGTCTCGTAAGGCAAATCAATGGGGCCCTCGTAAGGTGATGATGCTCATATTGTTTATTCTGATGATTACTGTTGGAGCTTGTGCTTTTACACAGACGCCAATGCAATTATTGATTCTACGTATTTTGCAAGGTGTTGTGGGTGGTTATGTGCCGATAGGATTAGCTATTATTGTCCTTATAACACCTGAGAATAAAGTGCCTTGGGCAATGGGCTTATACCAAGCGTCTATGGTTATGGGCCTCGTCTTTGGACCGCTCATGGGTGGCCTTGTGGCCGACTTCTTAGGTTATCGTGCACCATTTTTGGTATTTTCTGCATTGACTGGGATTTGTATGTTAGGGATTTATTTCTTAATGCCCAATTTACAGTTCAAACATAAGGTGGATGAAAGTGTATCAGAAATTTCGCTGATTAAATATTTTTTATCTATACCTCGTGTACGTCTCCTTGTAGGAATGCTATTCTTGTGTAATTTTGGTATTACAGGTATAGGTCCTATTTTACCGTTATATATTAAGCACTATATGCATATGACTGACGAGTTTGTGGCGACTATTGTTGGTATTATTATCTTCGGTGCTGGTGTATTCAGTGCCTTAGCATCCATTTCAATTGGTAAGGTAACACAACGATTGACCATGCCTCGTATTATCTTTACTGCTACGTGGGCGGTGGGATCTTTATTTATTTTGCAATACTTGATGCCTAGTATATGGGGACTAGGCGTATTCCGTGCTATAGCCGGATTCTTTATGGGCTTTATTACGCCAATTGCAAATACGCTGATATCCAAGGCTGTCCCTGTTGAGCGACGAGGTATTGTCTTTGGCGCCGTATCTAGTGTAGCCATGATGGGCAATGTATTAGGCCCTGTTATAAGTGGTGTTATTGCTCGCGCCTTTGGATATGGTGCTGTGTTCTGGTCTACGGCGACAATATTCTTTGTGGCGTCCTGGTTTGTATATCGTAATTTAGTTATGTCTCGTGAAAGCAGTTCATCATAGTGAATCTACTTTCAATGAAATATAATAGTTGTAGTTGTAGTTGTAGTTGTAGTTGTAGTTGTAGTTGTAGTTGTAGTTGTAGAGAAAAAATATTATGTGAGTAGCAAATACCAATGAGAGGGGTTGGTGTATGTTGTGTAGTGGGTTAGTAGATCGAGTAAGGCTACTAATTATAAGAGAGATGAGAGTGTATCGTTATGTTGTTGAAACAATTAGAGTATTTTGTGTGTGTAGTTGATAATAATAGTTTTACTCAAGCTGCGACAGAGCAGTATGTGTCTCAATCTGCTATTTCACAACAAATTAAAGCCCTTGAAACGAGTTTAGGTGTGGAGCTGATGGTACGAGAAAAACGAAGCTTTCACCTAACACCAGCGGGGCAATATTTATATCGATCTGGTAAAAAATTACTAGAACGCTTTCACGCTATTAAGGTAGAAACAACCCGCATTGGTACAGATGCACGTGTTAGCTTACGAATTGGCTATTTAAATCGCTATAGTGGGATGGCTATGCAGCAAACGGTCATTCGCATGGCTAAACGCTATAAAAACCTAGATATCCGCATGTATAGTGGCAGCCATGAGGAACTATATGGCATGTTAGATGATCGTCGTGTGGATGTAATATTTAATGATCAGTGGCAGATTTTATCTGATGATTATGAAAGTTATTTGATTGATAAGGCGATCACCATAATTGAGGTGCCACAAGGTTATACAAAGGAAGGTAGCGTCGAAATTAAAACTATTGATGACTTACCACTTATCTTAGTTTGTCGCGGTAAGTATACGCTAGCTGAGGAAGAACATTATCGTAAGGCCATTGGTTATGCCGGTGCCTTTGCATATGCTCGTACATTAGAGGAGGCACGCTATTTAGTAGCAGGTCAACAAGGACTATTGCTGCTTGATCGTTTTAAATATTTAACCGACTCCATGCCAGGTATTGAGCGCAAGGTATTGACTAACCATGGTAAATCGATGGAGCGCAATTACTACTTTGTATCGCAACAAAATCAAAATAACACCTATGTAGAAGCTTTTAGGGACATGTTCAGACAAGTCTTGTCAGAGTTTTAATGTATCAAAGACGGATTATGTAAAATAAATTTAATCGTAATATAACAAATAAACAATCACAATATAAAAGCCGTTAGCATATGCTAACGGCTTTACTGTCTATAGATTGCGGTATTAAAGTTATTTTAATTAAAATATTCTAAGAACATTGTGACTCCATCGATGAATAATTTTATACCATAAATGATGAGAACGGCTCCGCAGAAGCGATTGATCCAAGCCATATGGGTAATTTTTATTTTTTTAGCTAATAAATGCATGGTGGCAGCTAAGGCTCCAAACCACATTGGTGTCATAGCTAGGAAGCCTCCAAAGAAATAATAAATACCTTCTTCAGGTATATTAGCTTGAAAGGCGCCGAGCATCATAGTTGCATCAAGAACGGCTTGAGGATTCCCCCAGGATACAGCGATAGCGGATAGGATAATTTTACGAATTGGAATATTCGTATTTACATTGCGTATATCTGGTTCAGTTCTGAATATATTAAAGCCCATGTATACAATCAGTAGGCCCCCAAAAAGGAGTACGATAAGCTTTGTAAGAGGCCACATTTCAAGAATGGCGCCGATACCAAAGAAGGCTGCCGTACTGAGGCTCATATCAAATAGTGCCAATATGATAAGGGTCAATATGATACGACGTATAGGCTGTACCAATGCTGTGTTGATGATGAAGAGGTTTTGCATGCCAACAGGGGCAAATGTTGCGAGACCGACAAGAAGTCCTTGTAAGAAGTACATGTTAACCCTCCTAACTATAGTATGATAAAGTACTAATAAGGTGAATAGTAGCACGAAACCCCTCCATTACTGGAGGGGTTATTACTATTCTAACTATATACAATTATATCATATTAAAATAGGTATGTATATTTCTTACCATAAACCAATCATATGTTGTGTAGCTAGGCTGACTGCTGTGATGGCAATCCAGCAACAAGCACCCAATGCAAGGGCAGAACCACCGGATTTTATCAATTTTACGATATTAGTATTAAGACCGATAGCAACCATGGCCATTGTAATAAAGTATTTGGAAATAGTTTTGAATACACTCAAGAATTGAATATCTACATTCGCATAGGATAATGCTGTTGTAATAAGAGAACAAATCACAAAGTATAAAACAAATTTAGGGAAGATTTTAGCGATGCTAACACTGCTACCATCAGCTTGAGCAGCACTTTGTTTTGCTTTATATACTTGGTAACTTGCTAAACCTAAACAAATAGGAATAATAGCGAGGGTACGTGTTAATTTAACGATTGTCGCATATTCTAGTACTTGTGTACCAGTACCTTTCATACTATCCCATACGGCAGCTGTAGCTGTTACAGAGGATGTATCGTTTACAGCGGTACCAGCAAATAGACCAAAGCCCATATTAGAAAGACCAATAGCATCACCAAATGGAGGGAATACAAAAGCTGCTACTACATTGAAGAAGAATACAACGGAGATTGCTTGGGCAATATCTTGATCCTCTGCCTTGATGACTGGTGCAGCTGCAGCGATAGCAGAACCACCACAAATGGAGGAACCTACGCCGATAAGTACAGCTGTATTAGAGTCGATATGAGTGAGTCGATAGATAACATAGGACACGATTAAGGATGTAGCGATGGTTGAAATGATGACAGGTAATGAAATCCAACCTACATGTAAAATCTGTGTAATATTTAAGCCAAAGCCCAATAAAATAACGGCCCATTGTAAAATCTTTTTGGATGTAAATCCAATGCCGGCACCAGTTTTTTCGCGTTTCCAAGATGTGAATATAGAGCCAATAATTATACCTAAGATAATGGCAAAGATTGGACTACCAATAAGGTGAAATTCCAGGCCTAATAGCCAACAAGGAATAGCGAGGACTGCACAGAGCAGAATGCCTGGCAATGTTTTTTGATTGATACCCATAATAAAAACCTCCTTACTGTACATACAGTTCACGTCATATGTGGTATCATGTGGCGTTTCTCTTCTATAGTTTTAATAGTACCACATTGGGGGAATTATAATCTACTAGTAATGTAAGAAATATACAGTATATTCATTTTTGTAAATATATAAGAACGAAGAGTATAATAAATGAATATTAATTATAAATATTGAATTAATACGATTTTTGTGGATTTCTTATGAAGGATATAGGTTATAATAAATATTTATATGTGATGAAAATCTCTTGTTTTTCATTGAATATATTGTATATAATGAATAGAATCTATTTTATAGATAGAAATGTAAATGAGGTACCTTATGATTGATATTAAACAAATAATTGAAACCAATAAAGAGTATGTGAAAAACCACCCAGAATTACCAAAAGCAGGATTAACAAGCCATCCTACTAAAAAACTAGGTATTGTCACATGTATGGATACGCGTTTAGTCTGCATGCTAGAAGATGCATTAGGTTTTAACCGTGGTGAAATCATCGTTATAAAAACAGCTGGTAATAGTGTAACGCAACCTATCGATAATATTGTACAAAGCTTGCTAGTTGCTACGTATGGTATGGAAATTGAAGATGTATTAGTCATCGGCCATGAGAACTGCGGCATGATTGATTTCTCTGCTACAACTTTTATGGAGTCCATGAAAGAAAAAGGTATCAGTGAAGATGCGATTCGCATGATCGAACCAGGACTTATTGACTGGATGGATCGTTTCCACATCTCTGAAGACAATGTAATCTATACAGTTAACTTCTTGCGTCACCACCCACTATTCCCGAAAGGAATGGGATTCTATGGAGGGATGATGGATCCTGATACAGGCGAATTCCGCTACCTCGAAATATAACCTTTGATTTGATGGGTCCCAAGTTGATTTGTACATTTAAGTGAAAAAGGACGATAACTAACCTCTACGCTCCAAAGCGAGCTAAGTCGCTAATCGGTTAGTTCTCGTCCTTTTTATAATTGTATTTATGAACTAGTCCCATCGAGTCTATTCATAAATCAATAAAACGAAATTCACTGTATCAAATAAGTAAGAGGGAAAGGTTATCGTCCTTTTTCCTACTGTACCTATGAATTAGTCCCATCAAATCTGAATGCCATTAACGAGGTTGCGTAATTTCGCTGTATCAAGAGAAAGGCGGATGGCTTAGCCATCTTCCTTTCTCTTTCCACATACAGCCAACCTATTATTAGCGTATTCAAAGGTGTGGACTATAACTCTATGGGACTAGTACGGCGATAAGGTTATAAAAAGCTGTGTCCCTAAGCGAAGTGCGACTTAGCTCGCTTTGGAGCATGGAGGTTAGGGACACAGCTTTTTAGTTAAAATGTAGCGATGTATCCGGGCCCCATAGAGTTATAACAACGTAAACTTGAACGGTAATAATAGGTTGACTATATATTCCGTTTAGCTGTATATTGTAATTAGATTGTAAACTTACTCACATAAATTAGTTAACCTATGCGGCGTTAAGTATCGCTGAGAGGAGACATGTATGAAGCA
>OAWA01000795.1_pt1 | contig 18955 bp, 10 predicted proteins | sample 1516971 | NCBI WGS metagenome assembly OAWA01 (sample SAMEA2580097, study PRJEB22360) | human gut metagenome | biome: human gut; feature: human-associated habitat; material: faeces | place: Denmark | collected 2008/2010
TCGTCGGGCTCATAACCCGAAGGTCGTCGGTTCAAATCCGGCCCCCGCAACCAATCAAATTTGATGAAGTAAAAGCAATACGGTGACGCGGGGTGGAGCAGCCTGGTAGCTCGTCGGGCTCATAACCCGAAGGTCGTCGGTTCAAATCCGGCCCCCGCAACCAATACTTAGAATGCTGATAAACCGCAATGTGTTCCACAAATTGCGGTTTTTTTGTATTTAAAAACTTCGTTCGCTGAACTCACAACACGTTTTTTATCTCCCTTCCTGCGAAGTAATCAATTATCGACTGGGCAACGTGTGTACCGGTTTGCTGGTATGACTCAACGGTGGCGGCCGCAATATGCGGCGTTGTAATGATATTTTTGGCATGTAGCAGTGGGCTAAATTGCGCCAACGGTTCAGAGCTAAACACATCCAGCGCCGCAAACACATTTCGTTCTTCAATCACCTGTAGTAAAGCGCCCTCATCCAGCAACTTTCCCCTTGCGGCATTGATGATTAGAGCACCATTGCGCATCATCGACAAATATTTATGACTAATGAAGTTCTCCAGCTCAGGAGAAAAAGGCAAAAGAACAATGATGACATGCGACTGCATAAAGATATCTTCAATTGATACAAACTGAACTCCAACTTTGTCAGCAACCTGATAATCGGGTTGTTTGTCATAAGCTAAAAGCTCAACATCAAAACCGGATAACCTTTTTGCCAGGGTTTTACTTATATTGCCGTAGCCAACCATGCCAATCCGTTTGCCTTGTAATTCATAGCCATGCGACTCACCCCAGTAGCCATTTTGCATCGCATGATAGCTGCCTGGAATATTTCTCATGCTCGCGAAGATAAGTCCAATGATAAATTCCGCGACAGCATTTGAATTAATCCCAACCGCATTATTGACTACAATACCGGATTGTTGTGCTGCACGAAGATCAATATTATCTATCCCCGTCCCGAATCTCGATATTATTTTCACACCAGGCAGCAATGATAGCGTGTCCGCCTGATAACAATCTTTTCCGGCGATGACCGCGCAAATAGATTCTCGTAATGCAGTGGATTCTGATTTAAGCAGATGCTCCACATTATTCTTAATAATAAGATTAAAATTATTCTCTCTTAGCAACTTGCTGGCGGAAACACAGCGTGCTGAAAAGCTGGGGACGGTGACCAGAACATTTTTCATAGCTGACACTCACTTCAATGAACGCCACCCCAAAAGATGGCGTGACCGGTTACTGTATTTATACTTTGAAATTATGAATTTGCTTTAATGCCGAGTGCACCTCCTGGATGATATAAGCCGAAATCAGCACGAGTAAATTTTTTCAATTCAGAGAGTGCAAGCGCCACCGCATCACCAACAACCAGAACAACAGTAGACGAGCATGACGGTGCTAAACCTAAATTATCCGCCTCACTTTTGACGGGGATTTCAACAGATAAATCACAACTTATCGCAAGCGATGAGTGATGACTGCGGGTAAAAGAGATCAAATAATTACCCATTTTTTTCAAACTAGGCAGTGTCGCCAGGATTTCCGCCGTCTCACCACTGTTTGAAATAAGAATAACAACATCGTCTTTCGCCACCATCCCAAGGTCGCCGTGTACCGCTTCCGTACCGTGAACAAAAAACGAGGGAGTTCCGGTGCTGGCAAATGTTGCAGCAAGTTTTCTGGCAATAATGCCAGATTTCCCAACACCAATAAAAACAACTTTTCCCTGGCAAGATTGTAATATTTTAATTAAATTCGCGACTTCCGAAAGGGGGGAATCAATAACCTCTTCTACTGCTTTATGTTCGTTACGCATAAAACGTTTAATAAGATGGATAAGATCCGTATTGTTCATTTTCTTTTTCCTGATTAATATTTTTAATTACACTCGCAAGGCGCGCAAGCCCCATATATAATTTTTCTCGACTGCAGGCCAGATTAAGACGCAGATAGCCCTCTCCTTCCGAACCATAAACATGCCCCGCCATAATACCTACTCTCCCTTCGTTAATTAATCGACGGTAAAATTTATCAAAGGGATAACCAAGGGCCGAGCAATCAACCCACGAAAAATAGCAGCCCTCAGCTGGCCATACGATCAATTCCGGAATATTTTCATTTAAATACTGCAAGGTAAATTGAATGTTAGAGGCAATATGTACCTTTAACGACTTTAACCATTCTTCACATTCATTATAGGCAACAATGGTCGCAATTACATTCAGTACTGATGGGGAGTTTACGAAATCGCGATACCTCGATATCGTTCTGAACTTATGATTAAAATTATCGTCAGTTGAAATCATATATGATCCGGTTAGCGCAGGAACATTAAATGTTTTCGAAATCGAATTAAACACCACCACTTTGTCATCTTTTATTGTTAGCGCTGACGTGAAACTATGATTAAAAACAAAATCACTATGTATTTCATCTGAACATAACCAAATATTATGCCTTGCACAGCATGCTGCGATTCTGTGAAGATCGTCTTCCGACCAGACCGTTCCTGTCGGGTTATGAGGATTACATAATAACACCATCTTCGCGCTTTTAATTTTAAGCTCAAAGTCTTGCCAGTTGATAACGTAGCCTCTCCCATTTTCTTTCATCAAAGAGGTTGTTAGCATGTTTCGACCATTATGCTTAATCACATCAAAAAATGCGTTATAAACAGGCGTGAAAATGAGAATATTATCTCCATTCAATGTCAATATTTCTATTGCCTTAGATATTGAATACATCACGCTTGGGCTATAGGTGATCCATTCTGGTTGAATCTCTGTTTTATATTGTTGATGATACCAATTGACTATCGAATTCAGATAGTCATCATGCTGCCAACGACTGTACCCTAAAATCGGGTGTTCCAGACGTTTTTTTAATGTTCTGATGATAGCTTCCGGTATCGGAAGATCCATATCTGAAATAGAGAATGGTAATACATCTTTTACACCAAATCTGTCTTCACAAAAGTCCCATTGTGTGCAATATGTTCCTTTACGAGAAATTGAGGTATTAAAAATATCCATCAACATATCCCCATGTAATTATCCATATCCCGACGTAGGGCGATGACTTTTGTACCGATAATGACTTGTAAGGTATTTTGATCAAGTTTCACAACCGCAATTCCTCCGGCCCTTTTTATTGCAGCCTCATCTATCAATCCCATATCCGCGATAGTTAAACGCAAACGAGTTACACAATTATCCAGTGATTTAATATTTTCTTTACCACCCAGAGCCTTAACCATTTGCTCCGCTGCCTGCAACTCTGATTTATCATGAACTGGGATGTTAGCTATTGCAGTTTCTTCGTGAGCGTTCAGCGTGACAGGACTGGACTCTTCACGGCCTACAGTCATCAGGTTAAATTTGAGAATGGTCCAACGGAACACAAAGTAATAAATGAAGAAATAAGCCACTTCAACACATACCGCTAATGGCCATCCCGTTCTTGTGCCACGTAAGACACCAAAGCTAATAAATTGAATCAGATCGCCAGTAAAGCCCATCTTCACGCCCATATATGGCAGAACCATGTTAGCCAATCCATTCATAAAGGCATGGAAGACAAACAACAGCGGGCTGACAAATAAGAACAGAAATTCAATCGGCTCGCTGACGCCGCCAATAATTACCGTGAGCACACCGGAAATCAGCAATGCTTTGATAGCCCTTCTGTTTTGAGCATGAGCAGTGCGATACATCGCCAGCGCGGCTCCAGCCAGACCATACTGAATCATCAGTTTGCCCTGCTCCATTTTCCCCGCCAAATCCAGCGGAATGACCGCATTCTCTTTGACGTATGCCATAAACATGTTCAGGGTGCCGTAATACTCTTCACCGCCAATCACTGCCGATCCGCCGATTGGGGTAAAGCGGAAAACTGATGTCACCAAGTGATTTAAGCCAAAAGGTATCGTCACGCGTTCGGCAACAGCATAGAAGAAATAACCAACAGGACCGGAAGTTGAAATCCAGTGACCAATGAGCATGAAAAGATTGAAAAATGGCGGCCAGATAAAAGGAATGAACAGACCAAATCCACTCATCACAATCAGTGTAATGATAGGCACAAGGCGTGGGCCACTATAAAACCCTAATGATTCAGGAATACGTAAGTTAACGATCTTTTTATACATGCTGGCGACTAATAACCCTGCCACAATCCCACCCAACACGCTGGTATTGTAGGACTGGATCCCGAGTATGATGGTTTGCCCATGTGTCGACATTTGGTCAGCAGCTACCAATAAGTCGTGCTGTTTAAGATAAAAGTTCGTTCCAAGATGCATCGCCATAAAGCCAATTAAGCCAGAAAAAGCGCCATAGGCTTTATCATCTTTCTCTTTTAATAATCCCAAAGGTATAGCTATCGCAAACAATACAGGTAAATTAACGAAGGCAAACAAACCAAGGCTAACAATAAAATCAAGTATGGTTTTAATTAACGGAATAGCCAACACTGGAATGAATTTTCCCATATCATCGCTGGCTAAACCACTTCCCAGCCCTAACATCATACCACATACACTTAACAGAGCGATGGGATACATAAATGCCTTCCCCAGGCTCTGAAAAAAACTCCAGGCTTTCTTTTGTTTCATACTGGTTATCTCATGAAAATGTTATGTATAATTAGTCCATTAATACTTTGATGCGAATAGAAAGATATAGTTTCTCTTCCAGAAGAGAATCATATTTAAAAGTTGCGTACAGATATCTTTCAATTTCATGAATGGCACGTTGTAACTGAAAATCTTTTTCAAGAAACTGCTCATAGATATCACCAATATTTTTCTGTTTTATTTTTTCATTACATAACACACGACTAGAAAAATATTTAAGGTGCATCATAAATCTGGAGTAGTTAAATGAACTTCTGTCCACCCTTCTGTTATAAACAACTTCAATAAGCTCCGTGATTTTTTGAGACAGCTCAATAATCCTTACTGATTCATAATCAACTGAATTTTCATAATTATTTAAAATATGCAATGCTATAAAACCAATCTCATCATCCGGTAGTTGAACGCTAAATTGCTCATTAATGATTGTTAATGCATCACGACTTATTGCATACTCTGCTTTGTACAACGCTTTGATTTCCTCAAGGAAAACATTATTAATTTGTATGCCTGAGACGACTCGGGATATTGCATTCGAAATGTGATCAGCAAGAATCAGTAGTAGCGATGGATTGAGTTTTTTTTCGAGATTACTCTCCGCATAATGCACTATCTTTTCGGCAACAAAAATATACTCAATACCCACATGCTCAATCAATTTGTAGAGTTTATTTTTTTGCTCATTTCTGACATAAAAAATCCGGTTTGCAGGATGCTCAGGGACCGACATACCATATTTTTTATTGTAACCAACGCCAGGCCCAGAAATGATAACCTCCTGTCCGTTCACCGATGCCTGTACACAATTATTGTTCATGACTTTTTCGATGATCATTCCATGGCTCCCAAAAAAAAAGGCAAGGCATGTCAGAAGTAATAATTACTTCAAACATTGCCTTGCCTGATTTAACAGTTACAAGATAATTAACTAATGCGTATACCTTACACGGAATTGTGCTTAATAAAAGAGATGACAGGCTTATTTTTTAAGCCGATATTCAAATATTCGACAGCAGTCACAAAACCATCGTTCAACATTTATGTAAATAATATTTATTCAATGAAACATAAATTCATTGAATAAATTAAAAACATCATCCCCTTCTCGCCAGCGTCGCCCCATCGGCAAAATACGCTTTAATCCCCGCAAGAATAGACTCCGCAACTTCCTGCTGAAAGGTCGCCGTTTTCAGTTTACGCTCTTCCTCAACGTTACTGATAAACGCCGTTTCGACCAGAATGGAGGGAATATCTGGTGCCTTTAGTACGGCAAACCCGGCCTGTTCAACCTGATTTTTATGCAGCTTGTTGATTTTACCGAGCTTATTCAGTACCGCTTTACCAAACTTAAGGCTGTCAGCAATGGTCAGCGACTGCACCATATCGAACATGGTGTGGTCGACATAGCGGTCACCGCTTTTGCTCACGCCACCAATCAAGTCCGAGGCGTTCTGGGTTTGTGCCAGATATTTTGCCGCAGTACTGGTTGCACCTTTGGTTGAGAGCGCAAACACAGAGGAACCGCTCGGCTGACGACTGGTAAAGGCGTCGGCATGGATAGAGACAAACAGGTCAGCACGCTGTTTCTGGGCTTTTGCTACGCGCACTTGCAACGGAATGAAGATGTCTTCATTGCGCGTCATGTACACCTTCATATTGCCCTCTTTCTCGATCAGAGAGCGCAAACGGCGAGCTATTTGCAATACCACATCTTTTTCTCGCGTTTTGTATTTCCCCACCGCACCGGAGTCTTCGCCACCGTGGCCAGGGTCAAGCATAATGACAATCGGACGATCGCGCCCTGCTTTACCTGGTTGTGGACCACTTTGCGCTGGCGGCACCTGCTTTTCGAGGTCGCCTTTGTTGTAATCCTCCAGCAGCGCCAGCAGCGGGTCCTGCATATCCTGTGCATTGGCCGGATAGAGGTCCATCACCAGACGCTCTTTAAACCCGGCGACCGGCGCAAGGGCAAACAGCTGCGGTTTTACGTTTTGCTTTAATTCAAAAACCATGCGTACGGTCTGCGGGTCAAATTGCCCGACGCGCGCCGACTTGATGAACGGGTCGTCTGCACGAATTTGTGCCGCCATCCCCTTGAGTACCGAGTTCAGGTTTACATCTTCGATATCCACCACCACGCGTTCCGGGTTACTCAACGCGAACTGCTTATATTTCAGCTGACGATTTGATTCTACCGTCACACGGGTGTAGCTGGACGCAGGCCAGACGCGCACCGCCACGACCTGGCTGACCGCAGCCAGACTGACCTGACTTACGCTCAATAGCCACATGGCACCCGCGCCTTGCAGTAAACGACGACGGCTGATTGCAGTGTTGGATCCTGACATGCCTCTCCCGAGCAAAAGAAATCTAAGCTGTGTAACAAGTAAACGACTAATTTGACCGGAAACTTTAGCGAAAGACGCATAATCTGTCATCTAATAAACGGTAAACATTCTTTTTATATTCACGGCATTACTGATAAAAAAGTCGCTCTCGCATAAAATTTACACTTGCACCCTGCGAAAAAACAGAATAAAAATACAATAATTTCGAATAATAATGCAAAGGGGTGTGCCGTGGTAAAGGAACGTAAAACCGAGTTGGTCGAGGGATTCCGCCATTCGGTTCCCTATATCAATACCCACCGGGGAAAAACGTTTGTCATCATGCTCGGCGGTGAAGCCATTGAGCATGAGAATTTCTCCAGTATCGTTAATGATATCGGGTTGTTGCACAGCCTCGGCATCCGTCTGGTGGTGGTCTATGGCGCACGTCCGCAGATCGACGCAAATCTGGCTGCGCATCACCACGAACCGCTGTATCACAAGAATATACGTGTGACCGACGCCAAAACACTGGAACTGGTGAAGCAGGCTGCAGGAACATTGCAACTGGATATTACTGCTCGCCTGTCGATGAGTCTCAATAACACGCCGCTACAGGGCGCGCATATCAACGTCGTCAGTGGCAATTTTATTATTGCCCAGCCGCTGGGCGTCGATGACGGCGTGGATTACTGCCATAGCGGGCGTATCCGGCGGATTGATGAAGACGCGATCCATCGTCAACTGGACAGCGGTGCAATAGTGCTAATGGGGCCGGTCGCTGTTTCAGTCACTGGCGAGAGCTTTAACCTGACCTCGGAAGAGATTGCCACTCAACTGGCCATCAAACTGAAAGCTGAGAAGATGATTGGTTTTTGCTCTTCACAGGGCGTCACTAATGACGACGGTGATATTGTCTCAGAACTTTTCCCTAACGAAGCGCAAGCGCGGGTAGAAGCCCAGGAAGAGAAAGGCGATTACAACTCCGGTACGGTGCGCTTTTTACGTGGCGCAGTGAAAGCCTGCCGCAGCGGCGTGCGTCGCTGTCATTTAATCAGTTATCAGGAAGATGGCGCGCTGTTGCAAGAGTTGTTCTCACGCGACGGTATCGGTACGCAGATTGTGATGGAAAGCGCCGAGCAGATTCGTCGCGCAACAATCAACGATATTGGCGGTATTCTGGAGTTGATTCGCCCGCTGGAGCAGCAAGGTATTCTGGTGCGCCGTTCTCGCGAGCAGCTGGAGATGGAAATCGACAAATTCACCATTATTCAGCGCGATAACACGACTATTGCCTGCGCCGCGCTCTATCCGTTCCCGGAAGAGAAGATTGGGGAAATGGCCTGTGTGGCAGTTCACCCGGATTACCGCAGTTCATCACGGGGCGAGGTTCTGCTGGAACGCATTGCCGCTCAGGCGAAGCAGAGCGGCTTAAGCAAATTGTTTGTGCTGACCACGCGCAGTATTCACTGGTTCCAGGAACGTGGATTTACCCCGGTGGATATTGATTTACTGCCCGAGAGCAAAAAGCAGTTGTACAACTACCAGCGTAAATCCAAAGTGTTGATGGCGGATTTAGGGTAAGCGATGAAAATCGCCGGATGCGGCAGGCGTAACACTCGTGCGTCGCATCCGGCAATTACGTTTATTCCCGCGAACTAAACAACGCCGCCAGACCACTGCGCCGCTCAGTACGAGTGGCGATTGCCGCACTTAATATACGCTCATCGGCATACAGCGACAGACGGCGACGCGCGCGGGTCACCGCGGTGTATACCAGCTCTCGCGTTACTACCGGCGTGCGTTGGCTCGGTAAAATCAATGCCGCATGGTCGAACTCCGATCCCTGCGATTTATGTACCGTCATCGCCCACGTAGTTTCGTGCTCTGGCAAGCGACTCGGTTGCACAGACTTAATATTGCCGTCCGGCATCGCAAACCAGACGCGCGTCCCCTGCCCGCGATCCAGCGCAATACCGATATCGCCATTAAACAACCCAAGCGCGCTGTCATTACGGGCAATCATCACCGGTCGGCCTTCGTACCAACGAGAGTGCGGATGACGATGAATTTTGCGCTTCTGTTGCATAAACTGCTCAATTCGCTCATTCAGTCCAGCCACGCCAAACGGCCCTTCCCGCAGGGCGCACAAAAGTTGGTACTCATTGAACGCCTGAATGATTAAATCCGGCTCGGCACGCGCTTGCAGCAGATCCAGATAACGTCCATAACCCGCAAGAGCTTCCTCAAGCATCGCAATATAATCTTCGCCGCTCTGTAAAAGTCGTTTTTCGATATCAGTAAAATCCTGCTGAAAAACGGTTTTCACTGCCGTTTTATCACCACGGTTGATCGCCGCAGCTAACTGACCAATGCCAGAATCGCTGCCGAAACGATAGCTTTTTTGCAGCAGGCAGAGACTGTCGCGCAAAGATGCCGCTTCTGTGCCAGTTCCTGCCGGAACGTGAGTTCCCGTCAGGCGGCTTAGCTGCCTGGCACGCTCGGCGGTAAAGCCCGCGTTGGCATAAGCGCAGATATCGCCCAGCACAGCCCCAGCCTCAACCGAGGCCAGTTGATCACGATCGCCGAGAAAGATCACTCGCGCATGATCGGGCAAGGCGTCGATCAGTCTCGACATCATAGGCAGATCGATCATTGACGCTTCATCTACCACCAGCACATCAAGATGCAGCGGGTTACCGGCATGATGACGTAAACGCTGGCTACCCGGCTGCGCGCCCAGCAATCGGTGCAAAGTGCTGGCATCTTCCGGAATGCGTTTCTTTTGTTCATCGGTCAGCGGTAACTGTCGCAAAGCCTTGCCGAGAGATTCGGTTAAGCGCGCGGCAGCTTTACCCGTTGGTGCAGCCAGACGGATACGGCAGCGTTCGCCGTCGGCCATTTGAATTAACGCTGCCAGTAACTTCGCCACGGTGGTCGTTTTACCGGTGCCTGGGCCGCCGGAAATCACCGAGATCCGCCGCGTCAGCGCCACTGCCGCTGCAACTTTTTGCCAGTTAATTTCATCGCTTACTGGAAAAAGTTTGTCCAGGGTTTGCGCCAGTAGAGCTTCATCAACCTCAATGGCATGATTCACCTCATTGAAGAAGCGCGCTACCGTCCGCTCGTTACACCACATGCGATTCAAATAAAGACGATCGCCACAGAGGATCATCGGCGTGGGTTCATCTCCCCTGCTGACTGCTTGAGAAGCCAGCAAGCATTCTTCCCAATTTTGTAGCTCACCGATTTCACTGACACAGGTCGCCAACAGCGGATGCGACGCCTCGTTATTTTCCAGTCGTGAAAGCGGCAAACAGACGTGTCCCTCTCCGGCATCATGACTTAACAGTGCCGCCGCGAGGGTGACGGCAGGATGTTCATCTCCCGCCACGGTCAGGGCAAATTGCACATCCAGCGGGCGTAGCTGTTTGTGCTCCACAGCTTCCAGTAATTGCTTTTGCAATTTCATTACGCCTCCTCCAGGGTCATACCGGCAAACATCTCATCCATCAGGGCAATCAACCCGGCGTTGGGTCGGGTTGTGTAAATCCCTTGTTGCGGATGTTCTTTATCAACGCCACGCAGGAACAGATAGATAACGCCGCCAAAGTGACGATCATAGTCGTAATCAGCAATGCGATGGCGCAGATAACGATGCAGCGCCAGGGTATAAAGCTGATATTGCAGATCATAGCGGTGTGCCTGCATCGCTCCTGCCATAGCCTGTTGGGTGTAAGCCGAACTGTCTTCACCCAGCCAGTTGGATTTATAGTCGAGCAGGTAATAACGCCCTTCGTGGCGGAATACCAGGTCGATAAAGCCTTTTAACATGCCGCGTACCTGCATGAACTCCAGCGGCGGGCAGCCAGCGGATAGCGGGTCAAACTGGCGAATTAGTGCATCAAGCTGGCTGGCGATGAGCGGTTCGCTAATCGGCAGGTAAAACTCCATCTCCACCTGTTTATCGCGGTCGGAAAGCTGACTCAGGCTAACACCCGTTTCATTGAGAGGTGCCTGGAGGACAGCCGTGATCCACTCGGTCAACACCGGTTCCCACTGCGATTCAAAGCCGCCGAGTTCCAGTTTTTCCTGTACCCAGTTCGGGTCAACCGGCTGGGTAAAATCGAGGTCTTCAAACAAACTGTGCAAGAATGTCCCCGGTGACGCACCGCGCGGGAACTGATGCGGTGTTAACGTCGGTTCTTCAACGACGCTGACCACGCCTGCGGCATCAACATCCAGCCGTGGCATCAGATCCTGAGCGATACCGTGACCACGCTGCTGCAAGCCGGAGTAGCTGGTGACACGCCAGTTATCGCCGGGCAATCGTTGTAGTGTCCTCGCATTCAGTTCTGCAGTTAAAGCATCATTAACCTGCCAGGGCTGGTTATCACCAGTTTGTGCCGTTTGCCAGGCAATATCATCATCGCATAACGCTTCAATACAGGTGCGAAGCCCTGCCGCATCTTGCGGTTCCCCTTTTTGCAGCAAACGCCCGAGCGCACTTTGGTGGACGTCGGTGTCACCTTTTTTATCGCCACGACGGCGCACCAGCGGTGCAACGCCGAGACTACAATGCCAAACCGAACGCGTCAGCGCCACGTAAAGCAAACGCAGATCTTCCGCCAGACGTTCGGCCTCCGCGAGATCGACACTTTCTGGCGCAGCGTTAAGATCCAGAACAGCCTCAAACGAGTGTCGATCGTGATAAAACGCCTGATCCTGGACGCGGAAATTGGTAATAAATGGCAACCAGACCAGCGGATATTCCAGCCCTTTCGATTTATGTATCGTGACAATCTGCACCAAATGTTTGTCGCTTTCGAGGCGCATTTGTTGGCTGGAGGCATTACTGTCTGGCTCGAGGATATGTTGCGATAACCAGCGTACCAGCGCATGTTCACTTTCCAGCTGCGTTCCGGCTTCTTGTAGCAGTTCGCTGATATGCAAGATATCGGTAAGACGCCGCTCACCGCCTGCCGTTGCCAGCAAGTTTTCAGCAATGTTACGCGCCGACATCAGCGCCCGCAGCATCGGCATAACGCCACGTTTGCGCCAGATTTGCCGATAACCATCGAACTCTTCGACTACCACATCCCACGCATGTTCGTCATTGTTCAGCGTTTCGATATCCAGCGCGTTCAGCCCCATCATTGACGTTGCCAGCGCACTACGCAGGGTGTTCTCACGTTCGGGCGTCATCACCGCCTGCAACAACCAAAGCATTTCCTGCGCTTCCAGAGTTTCAAAAACACTGTCGCGGTTCGAAAGGTAAACGGAAGGGATTTCCAGCAACGTTAAGGCATCGCGCACCTGGGCGGCCTCCTGGCGGCTGCGCACCAGCACGCTGATGTCCGAAGCACGCACCGAACGCGCGTCGTCGCCGTTCATCAGCAACGCTTCGCCCCGCTGTCCGGCTTGTAGCCAGTCGCGGATTTGCGCAGCACATACCTGCGCCATGGTACTTTGATAGTCGCCAACGCCGCAGCTTTCGCCTTCCATCAGCCACATTTTCATCGCAGGCTGCGTTTCACCTTTAAATACAAAACGTAACGCCTGATTTTTCCCGGCTGATTTCACTGGAATAAACGGTATTTCGCGAAACATGAACGCGTCATCAGTCTGGCTGAAAAGCTTATTCACGCTGTTCACCATTCCTGGTGCGGAACGCCAGTTGGTGTCTAAAGTGTAGTGGGCGTGAACTTCGCTACGCGCCTTCATATAAGTGAAGATATCCGCACCCCGGAATGCATATATGGCCTGTTTCGGGTCGCCAATTAGCAACAATGCGGTTTCCGGCTGATGGTGCCAGATACGGCGAAAAATTCGGTACTGCTGGGGGTCGGTATCCTGAAATTCATCGATCATTGCCACCGGGAATCGCGTACGGATCGCCGCTGCCAACACCTCACCGCTTTCGCTACGCAGCGCGGAATCGAGCCGACTTAACATGTCATCAAAACCCAATTCGCCACGGCGGCGTTTTTCACGCGCTACTGTTTCGCGGATCTCAGCCAATGCGCGGGTTATCACCAGATCACGGATCGACAATGGTTCTGCAAGCAGTTGATCGATCGCCTCAAACAGTGGATGTCGCGGGGTTTCCCCCCCGGCTTTCGTGCGATCTTCTAAGAAACGCTGGGAGAATTTTTCCAGCGACTCTGGCAACTGATAACTGTTGGTCTCTTCTTCTGCCCAGGCGCTGATCTTTTCGATCCATTTAGCCTGATTGCTACGGTTAAACTTGCGTCGATCAATACCAGAAGATTCGATCAGCGCATCCAGTTCACCCACTGCGTCGCGCCACTGCTGTTTTACCGTATCAATACGCGCCACAATTTGCGCGTGGCGGGAAGCCAGCGTTTCATCATCGGGCGGCGGTGCTTTGATAACCGGCGCTTCGCCTTGCAGATAACGATTAATATCGCGCAGCAACGCCTGCGGCCCTTTCCAGGTTTCAAAGACGACCTGGGCTATTTCACGCGGCAGCGGGTAGCAGTGGCGACGCCAGAAATCGGCGCAGGCCTGGTAGCGTAGCAGAGACTCATCTTCAATCAGCTGCTGCTCAAACAGCATGCCGGATTCAAAGGCATTCAGGTTGAGCATGCGCTGGCAAAAACCGTGAATAGTAAAGACTGCCGCTTCATCCATCTGCCGTTCGGCTAACAACAACCACTGCGCGGCTTGCGCTTTATCGTCGATCTCTTCCAGCAGGCGTTCGTACAGTGGATTGTCGGTGGTTTCACGCAGACAGGCGATGCGCAACTCGTGGGTATTGCTACGGATACCACCGCGCAATTCTGCCGTGGCAGCCTCGGTAAAGGTGACCACCAGCAGTTCTTCAACGGTCAGCGGGCGGGGAAAGGCGGCGGAACCGCCTAGTCCAAGTAACAGGCGCAAATAGAGCGCCGCAATCGTAAAGGTTTTGCCTGTGCCGGCAGAGGCTTCAATCAGGCGCTCGCCCTGTAAGGGCAAGCGCAAAGGATCTAGTGTCTCGGCGACATCACTCATTCTTTTCACTCATCAGGGGCATTGTTTGCTGCAACGCGCTGACGTTCTCCCACACTTTCCAGCCTTCAGGATGCACATATTCGGCTTTCCCGTTCTGGCTGCCGGAAATCTGCGACAGAATAGCCATGCCTTGCGGCTCGACCACCGCCTGATGGAAGAAATCAGCAAGTTTTTGCGGCGTCAGCAGTTTTATCTGGGCCACGATTTTATCACGCGAATCGAAGCGCATATTGCCGCGATCGAAATCTTTACTTAACTTCGATGCTTCTTCGCCGAGCGTTTGCGGTGCCTGCAGCATCTGGGTAATTACCGCCTGCTGGATTTGCGCAAACTCTTCTGGCTTCATCGCCCGCAATTTTGCCTCTGCGGTTGGGAAAAACGCCTTGTAACGCTCCCACAAGAAGGAAGGCTGTTTATCATTGCTTTGCAAAAGGAAGCCCATGCCCCACTGACGCCCCACGCTCATTGGAAATGCAAACACGGCATAGCCCAATTGTTCTTCGGTACGCAACTGATTGTAGAACCACGGCTGTACGATCTGCCCCAACAGAGAGCTATAGGCTGAGCTGGTGTATTCATCGTAGCCAGTCGGTACAAATACCGCTGCCAGTGCGGAGTCGGTGCTGTTACCAGCTTTTTCAAAGATGACGGATTGTTTTTTATCGACCACGACATCTTTGTTACGACACCACTCTGAACCATCAGCGCCCAACTGTTTTTGCACATCGCGTGCCAGCGTTGTTGCCTGGGCCTCGGTCATGTTGCCGATAACCATAAACTCTGGTCGAGCCCCTGATTTTAAGGCGTCGCGATAGGCCAGCACCTCTTTCAACGTAATGGAGGGCAAAATTTTGCGCCGTTCATCTCGCGAGAAGTACGGCACTTGCGAGAGCATCTGCGCGGGCATAATCGCCTGCTCGAACGCTTTGCCCTTTTCTGCGGAATCCATCATCTGGTTATACCAGGACTTCGCCTGCTCAAGCTGATCTTCCGTGGCGGTATAGCTAAAGTAGCCTTCCAGCAATGCCTGGAACAGCTGCGGCAGACGCTGGGTGTAACCATTAGCATTAACCATAAGGCCGTTGTTAGCGTTGGTGGAAAAACTTATGCCACCAACCGACGCCTGGTTGCTTAACTGATCAAGCGCCAGCCCTGCGAGATAATCATTGAGCGCAAACATCACCTGATTGCGGGCGCTGTCCATGGCTTTCGGATTACGCAAAATCAGGCTGACATCGGCTTTGGGCTCGCTGGCAAAATAACGGCTTGGCGCATACACTACTCGCAGATTCGACTCATCAACAATCAGCTCTGGATGGTCGTATTTCTTCTCTGACTTAATCAGCGAGAAATCGTCAGGAATATAAGGGTTAAGCTCTGGCAAAGAGAGCGCAATGTCGGCGGCTTTTTTCTGCCAGTCGGCGAAAGTTTGTGCGCTGATTTTATCGACCTGATACGGCGCATCGACAAAGTAAGCCGTTTTGTTGTGCGGCTCTTTCGGGCTGATATACCAGATACGCGCATTCTGCGGCGTCATCATCGCCAGACGTTCCTTTACTGCTTTAGCATCGTACCGATCGGCAATATTGACTGCATCCAGCGTATGCTCAACAGGAACGCGAATCATGGTATCTGCCAGCCATTCGACGTAATCCATATCACGGGTGATCGACGGATAACGGAAGTCGATATCCAGCACATTCGCCAGTTCATCGAAGTATTGTTTATCAATGCCTTTTTCACGTAACAGATTGAGATAGCTAAAAATTGCCGCCACAACCTGATCGCGATTAGCCAGGCCTTTATCGGTTAAAGACGCAGAGATCGCTAATACGCCGCTGTTGCCGTTGACGATAGGATCGGAGTTGGCGCTAATGCCCTCAACTAATCCCTGCTTTTGCAGCCAGTCAGAAAGTGTACCTGGGCTGCGATTGCCAATCAGATAGGTAATCAATTCATCGGTTTTACTACGGAACTTCGCTGAGTTGTTATCGATGCGAAACTCAACGCGCAACACTTTACGCGGCAGCGCAGGGACGTAATGAATGATAATGCGCTTTTGCGCGTCGGTGACTACCGGCACGGTGATTTCCGGTTTTTTGCTCTCTTTGTTCGGCACGCGACCAAAGGTGTCCGCCGCCATTTTTGCCAACTCCGGCAGCGGTTTATTACTGTAAATAACCGCCTTCATCAAATTGGCGGAATAGTACTTCTCGTGGAAATCTTTCAGCGCCTGCTGCACCGGATTACCAGGTTTGTCGCTTAAAGTTTCGAGGTTACCACCAGAAAACTTTGAACCGGGGTGTGCCGGGTTAATGGTTTCTGCGCTGACCTGTGCCATGCGCATCCCGTCACGCGTACGCGCCATGGTTAATTCAGCGTTCACCGCATTACGCTCACGTTCGGCATATTTCTTGTCGAGCAAAGGTTCAGCAATAGCATCGGCCAGGCGGTCTACCGCACCAGGCAAGGCGTCGTTCTCAACTTCCAGATAGAAAGCCGTGCGATACGGCGCAGTGCTGGCATTGTGACTACCGCCGTGCATTTTGAGATATTCGGCCAGACTGTCAGCCTGCGGGTACTTTTTCGACCCCATCAGACTCATATGTTCAAGGTAATGTGCCAGCCCCTGGTACGCCTCGGGATCTTCCAGCGACCCAACGGGCACCACCAGCGCCGAGAGCGATTTAACTGCCTGCGGATCAGAAACCAGCAAGACCACCATACCGTTATCCAGACGTATAGCCTGATACTGGCGGTTATCTTTATCACTTTTACGGATGGTTTCCTGAATCGGCTGCCATCCCGTTTCTGCCTGACTTAAGGGTGCCCAAAGGGCAACTAACAACAATAATGCTTTGAACCAGGTGCTGCGGGGCATTCACGGACCTCATAATCAACTTAATTTTCTGTCCAGATTCAACACGTTAACGCAAATCATCTGCCAGAATTTAATCTTGTGCTGCACGAGTCAGCCTATGTTTATATAACCATCAGTCCGTGACTGGTGCGCATCATAAAGTAAGCGGATAGATTGCGCAATTTTTATACAGCACTCATGACTGATTAAAGCGAAACAGCGGTAACAGGAAACGTTGCGACTGTTCAACGATGGCCTCCATTGTCTCTGGTGTTAATTGCCGCCAGAGCCTTTGATACCAGATATCATCACCTTCGCCACGCACCATCATGTTGCCTTCGTAAGCCTGAAGGAATTTCGTACGGGCTTTTTGCAACGTGGAATCGTCATCCAGCATGGCATCGTTTTGCGCGTCATAACAGGTTTTTAGCCACGCGCCGCCACTTTCAGGTAACACCAGCAATGGCGCGGACATCCCTTCACGATACCCCTCAATCAGTTGTGAGAGGTAATGCAAAGCCTGTTCGGCTGCAAGCGGCGGAAAACGCCACTCGCCGTCTTTGCGTAGAAAAAGGCGACTTTCACCATTACCACCGCTGGCACAGTAGACAAGGTGTTCCAGCCAAAGTTGCATTCCCTGCGCCACACTTAATAAAGAGGGACGCCAGCGCAACAGGCCATCCGGCTGCACCTGCGGCAACCAGCCAGTTATCTGCACACCGTTGCAGGTGAGATCAATTTCCATACTCTGCCCCGGCTGGCGACAGGCAATGACTCTGTCGGCAAGCTGCTGCATCTCCTGGCACTGTGTTTCCCAGAAAATTTCACCAAAAGCGCCATACGGTAAATCCCCTGCCGCCCGGAAGCGGCGGAACAAGCGTTCGGCATCATCCTGCTCAACCAGTGCATTCAATAACTGCTGATTGATTTGATAACGGCTAAGCCCTTCCAGAATAAATGGCTCGGTGTCTGGGATTTCGCTGTCTTCAGTACGGAAGTTCACCTGCAAACGCATCTGGAAGAACGCCCGCACCGGATGTGCCCAGAATCGTTGTAGCGTTTCCAGCGGCACGGTTTCCGGTAAGGTAAACGGCAGCGGCTGAACAAATTCAGAATGTGCTTTACCAGCCTGGCTGGCCGCAGGTAGCCATTCACGAGCATAGCTTTGTCGTTCGCCTGGCTGGTAGTTTTGCGGATCAAACGGCATCCGGGTATGGAGGCAAGTAAGATGCGCTTTTACCCTTGCCTCGCTTTCATCACAGTTGAGCGCTTCATCGCCCGGTAGATAATGACTTTGCCCGATGTAGTCGATCAGTTCCTGCACCAGTACCGACGGGAAACGCTCACTGTTATCCTGAATGGAACGACCGATATAGCTGATATAGAGTTTTTGCTGCGCGGAAATTAACGCTTCCAGGAACAGATAGCGGTCGTCATCGCGACGGCTACGGTCGCCACGCTTCGGTTTCTGGCTCATCAGGTCAAAGCCCAATGGCGCAAGCTGACGTGGATAAACGCCGTCGTTCATTCCCAGCAGGCAAACCACTTTGAACGGAATTGAACGCATTGGCATCAGAGTACAAATGTTAACCGGTCCGGCGAGAAAACGCTGGCTGATACGTTCTTGATCCAGACGCTGTGCCAGTTCATCACGCAATAGTGACAGCGGCACCGCGTCGCCATACTGCGCACCTAAACCTTCGGCGATAATCGCCTGCCATTGTTGTTCGATCAGCGTCATCGCCGCTTCGGTTTCCGCATCCGGCAGGAAGAAGGCGTTGAGCATATCGCGACAAACCGGCAACCACTCTTCCAGCGGACGCTCCTGTGCCAGCCCGCGACGCCAGATGTTTAGCTGCATTAGCAGTGAAGCCAGATGCCCCACCAGTTCTGCAATTAAGCCGCTCGATTCATCATAAGGTAGAACCGATTGCCACTCGCCCTGCGCGCTCTCCATCGCGTAGCCCAACAACATACGCGTCAGGCCAAATCGCCAGGTGTGTTGTCCGGTGGCGGGGAGTTCCAGCTCGCGAACGTTGTCGTCATCTATGCCCCAACGAATGCCGGATTCGTTGACCCACTGGCGTAAATAACGCAGCCCTTCTTCGGTGATGTCAAA
>OAWA01000799.1_pt1 | contig 18899 bp, 10 predicted proteins | sample 1516971 | NCBI WGS metagenome assembly OAWA01 (sample SAMEA2580097, study PRJEB22360) | human gut metagenome | biome: human gut; feature: human-associated habitat; material: faeces | place: Denmark | collected 2008/2010
CTCCCCGCTAGCGGCTCGGGAAGGAAGCTGGAGGGGAAGCCGTTGCTGGCCGCCACGGCCCGGACGATCTGCTTGAACAGGAAGATGTTGTCGGCGGTCTTGAGGGGGCCGGCGTAGTGGAAATCGATCTCATTCTGGCCGTGGCCGTTCTCGTGGTGGCTGTGCTGGGGGGCGAGGCCCATCTGCTCCATGGTCAGGCAGATGTCCCGGCGGATGTTCTCGCCGGCGTCCAGCGGCGCTACGTCGAAATAGCCGCCTGCGTCGATGGGGATGCGGGTGGGACGGCCCCGGTCGTCGTTCTCGAAGAGATAGAACTCGCACTCGGTGCCGACGTTGCAGCGCAGGCCCAGTTGCTTGAACCGGCGGTTGATGTCCCGCAGGAAGCCGCGGCAGTTGCCGCCGAAGGGGGTGTTGTCCGGCTTTTCCACGTCGCAGAAGAACTGCATCACCCGGCCCTCAGCCGTGCGCCAGGGCAGGATGGTCATGGTGGACAGGTCGGGCCGGAGGAGCAGGTCGCTCTCCTCCACGTGCATGAAGCCCGCGATGGCGCTGCCGTCGAAGCAGACGCCGTCTTCCAGCGCCTTGGGAAGGTCGCTTGCCAGCACGGCGATGTTCTTCTGGAAGCCGAAGATGTCACAGAACGCGAAGCGGACAAATTTTACGTTGTTGTCCTCGACGAAATCGAGGATGTCCTGCTGTGTCGTATAACTCATAGGTGTGTGTCCTCTGAAAAGTATGTCTTCTTAAAAAACGCCTAAAGGCCTGCCTCTGTACAGAGGCAGGTCTTCAGGCTGGTGTAAGAAATAGGAAAAGGAGAATGGCTCAGATAAGCGCCTCAGCCGGCGGTGCTTTATTCTACGCTGGTATGTGAAGATCAGACGTAGTAGAGCATCTTGCTGTAGCTGGGCAGAGGCCAGTAGTCCTCGCCGCAGATGGTCTCGGCGTCGTCGGCGGCGGCGCGGAGGGCGTCCATCTTGGGCAGAACATCGTCGTGGAAGGCGACGGCCTTTGCGCTCTCGTCGGAGAGGGCCTTTGCGGCATCGACGGCAGCCTGCAGCTCGTCCACAGCGTCGCTCATGGCGTCGGCGTCGGCGGACAGGCGGGTCAGTGCCTTCGTCTCGCTGCGGACGCTCAGGCTCTCGCTGACGGCCAGCTTGGAGGCGGCGGTGTTAGCGACCTCACTCATGTAGGCGTTGACGGCGGGCAGCAGCTGCTTGCGGGCCATCTCCAGCATGGTCAGGGCCTCGATGTTGATGATCTTGGAGTAGTGCTCCATCTCGACTTCGTAGCGGCTCTCCATCTCGACCTTGGTCAGGACGCCGAAGTCCTCCATCAGGGCGATGTTCTTCGGCTCGATGAGGGCGGGCAGAGCGGCGGGGGTGTTCTTCTTGTTGGGCAGGCCGCGCTTTGCTGCTTCCTCTTCCCACTCGGCAGTGTAGCCGTTGCCGTTGAAGATGACGCGGCGGTGGTCGCGGACAGTGCGCTTGACGAGGGCGATGGCGGCGCTGGTGAAGTCGTCGGCCTTCTCCAGCTCGTCAGCGTAGCCCTTCAGCTCCTTGGCGACGGCGGTGTTCAGGATGGTGTTGCAGTCGCTCAGGTTCTCGGCGGAACCGGGCATACGGAACTCGAACTTGTTGCCGGTGAAGGCAAAGGGAGAAGTACGGTTGCGGTCGGTGGTGTCCTTGCTGAACTTGGGCAGGACATCGACGCCGAGGTCCATCTTCATCTTGACGGGGCCGGCGTAGGGAGAATCGGAAGCGATGGCGTCGATGACGGCTTCCAGCTCTTCGCCCACGAAGATGGAGATGATGGCCGGAGGTGCCTCGTTGGCGCCCAGACGGTGGTCGTTGCCGGGGGTGGCGACGGAGGTGCGGAGCAGGTCGGCGTACTCATCGACAGCCTTGATGACGGCGGCCAGGAAGACCAGGAACTGCAGGTTCTCCATGGGGGTGTCGCCCGGGTCCAGCAGGTTCTCGTGGGTGGTGGACATGGACCAGTTGTTGTGCTTGCCGCTGCCGTTGACGCCCTCGAAAGGCTTCTCGTGCTGCAGGCAGACCAGACCGTACTTGGGGGCCAGCTTCTTCATCATCTCCATCGTCAGCAGGTTGTGGTCGATGGCGACATTGGTGGTGTCGAAGATGGGGGCCAGCTCATGCTGGCAGGGAGCTACTTCGTTGTGCTTGGTCTTGGCGGGGATGCCCAGCTTCCACAGCTCTTCGTCCAGCTCCTTCATGAAAGCGGAGACCTCGGGGCGGATGACGCCGAAGTAGTGCTCTTCCAGCTCCTGACCCTTGGCAGACGGTGCGCCGAAGAGGGTGCGGCCGGTGAGGATGAGGTCCTGACGGGCCTCGTAGTCTTCCTTCTTAATAAGGAAGTACTCCTGCTCGGGGCCGACGGTGGTGGAGACGTAATCCACGTCCTTGCCGAAGAGCTTCAGGACGCGGATGGCCTGATTGGACAGCGCGTTCATGGAGCGCAGCAGGGGAGTCTTCTTGTCCAGCGCCTCGCCGGTGTAGCTGACGAATGCGGTGGGGATGCAGAGGACGTCGTCCTTCACGAAAGCGAAGCTGGTGGGGTCCCATGCGGTGTAGCCGCGGGCCTCACAGGTGGCACGCAGGCCGCCGGAGGGGAAGGAAGAGGCGTCGGGCTCGCCGCGCACCAGCTCCTTGCCGTTGAACTCCATGATGGCGGTGCCGTCGCCCACGGGGGAGACGAAGCCGTCATGCTTCTCGCTGGTAATGCCGGTCAGCGGCTGGAACCAGTGGGTGTAGTGGGTGGCACCCAGCTCCATGGCCCAGCGCTTCATGACGCTGGCCACGACGTTTGCCACCTCGATGTCCAGAGGTGCGCCCTTGTGCAGGGTCTTCTCGAGGCTCTTGTAGGTAGCGCTGGGGAGGCGCTCCTTCATGACGTGCTCGTTGAACACCTTGCTGCCGTAGATCTCCATAACATTTGCTGCCATAAATCCTACTCCTTACTTGAATTGAAATACTTCAGCTGGTCGCGGATTTTTACGCGGAAAGAGGCGGACTCTCCCGCGAAATATCGAGTTAAACGAAACGACGCTGCGAGTCAGGAGGTGACTCACAGCGTCGTTGCTGTCTATGCGATGATTATAGCCGAACGGGGCGAAAAACGCAATAGACAGATTTGACGATTCTGCACAAACTGACTCCCGATTTTTTGGAGCATTGCGCGGATGGTATGACTATTGCGGGCAAAGGCTCCCCCTTTGGGGGAGCTGTCACCGGAGGTGACTGAGAGGGCAAGGACGCTGACAGAGAAATACGGACGTATCGATAACATCACTCTGACAAAGGGTCTGCTCATCGCTGTGCGGAGACTCTATCGTACCGGGCTTGCCCTCTCCGTCATTGCTTCGCAATGCCACCTCTCCCAAAGGGACAGGCTTCAGATGACCTGAAACAGGAAAAACTTCAGATAGTTCGTCTCCGGCACGCCCCAGAGGATGGGGTGGTCGGGGGCCTGCTGGCGCACTTCGATTTGGCGCAGCTGGCGGTGAGCGTCCTTTGCGGCGGAGCGCAGCATCCTGATGAACAGCTCCTCGGTGGCGAAGTGAGAGCAGCTTGCCGTGGCGAGGTAGCCGCCCCGGGGCAGGAGCTTCATGGCCCGGTAGTTGATCTCCTTGTAGCCCCGCATGGCGTTTTCCACCGTGCGGCGGGCTTTGGTGAAGGCCGGCGGGTCGAGGATGATGAAATCGTAGGGATGGCCTTCTTTTTCGAGGCGGGGCAGCAGCTCGAAGGTGTCCTCGCAGAGGAAATCCATGTTGGTCAGGCCGTTGCGCTCCGCGTTCCGCTGGGCCATGGCGATGGCGTCGGCGCTGATGTCCGCTGCCGTGACCCGGGCTGCGCCGCCGCTGGCTGCGTTGAGGGCAAAGCTGCCGGTGTGGGTGAAGCAGTCCAGCACGGTGTGGCCGGCGGCGAGGCGGGCGACCGCCCGGCGGTTGTACTTCTGGTCGAGGAAGAAGCCGGTCTTCTGGCCGTTCTCGAAATCGACGTGGTAGTAGACGCCGTTCTCGCAGATCTCGGTCTGGGTGGAGGTGGGGTGGCTTTCACCCGGCAGCTCGAACCAGCCCTTGCTCTGCTCGAGGCCCTCCTTGGCCCGCAGGGCCTCGTCGTTCCGCTCGTAGATGCCGTCGATGGTCTGGCCGTCGGCCCGCAGCACTTCGGCGAGGAGGGGGAAGAGGACAGGCTTCAGCTTTTCCATGCCGACGCTGAGGGTCTGGGTGACGAGGATGTTGTTGAAGCGGTCCACGGTCAGGCCGGGGAACTGGTCGGCCTCGCCGAAGATGACCCGGCAGGCCGAGAGGTCAGCGGGCTCGAGGACGGTCTTGCGGTAGGCCCAGGCGTACTCGACGCGGCGGCGCCAGAAGCTGGCGTCGAAGGTGTCGTTGGCGTTGCGGGAGATGAGGCGGACGCGGATCTTGCTCTTGAGAGAGACGAAGCCGGTGCCGAGGTAAGCGCCCTTCGGGCTCACCACGTCGGCGAGGGTGCCGTTCTCGGGCTCTGCCTCCGGGAACTCGAGGATGTCGTTCTCGTATACCCACGGATGCCCGCCCACGAGGCTGGCCTCGGCTTTTTTGTTTACTTTATAAATAGGATGGCTGCGTTCTGATTTCATACTGTGAACTCCTTCTGTTAAAGGCTCTCCCTTTGGGAGAGCTGGCGCGGAGCGCCTGAGAGGGCAAGCGTGTGACAAAAGAGACGGAATGCAGCGATAGTCAAAAGCCTTTATCAGAGCGATGCTATCGCTGTGTTCAGACATCTCCGTCAGCGTCCTTGCCCTCTCCGTCACCTTCGGTGACACCTCTCCCAAGGGGAGAGGCTTTTGTGACATACTAACTCACCATTTATAATACCATAAAAATATGTTAGAATAAATACAAAAACCGCCGAAAGGAAGGAAAACGTCATGGAGATCGAGCGCAAGTGGATGGTGAACGGCTGGCCGGAGGGGCTGGCGCTGAAAGAGGAGTTTGCCATGCGGCAGGGCTACATCAGCGTGCGGCCCACCGTCCGCATCCGGGAAGAGGCCCTGACGGGAGGCAAGACCCGCTACGTCCTCTGCTTCAAGTCGGGCGGCGGGCTGGCGAGGGAAGAGATCGAGCGGGACATCGACCCCGAACTTTTCAATGATCTCGAGACCAAGATCATCGGCAGGCCCCTCATCCCGAAGCTCCGCCGCAGCTACCTGCTGCCGGACGGTGCGGTGCTGGAGGTGAATCATGTGGACGAGGGCCAGCCGACGGAGTTCTGGTACGCCGAGGTGGAGTACCCCACGGTAGAGGCAGCCCGCAGCTGGCAGCCTGCCGCCGTGGGCCTCGCGGACTACCTCAGCGACGAAGTCACCGACCAGCCCGGCCAGAGCATGGGGGCTTACTGGGAGAAGACCCGGGGCTGAACCGACGAAAGTTGTGGAAAAACCTTGAAGATTATGATATGATGGTCGTATCACTCATACTGCGGCCCCGGACGGGCCGGGAAAGAAGGAAACAACTACGAAACGACCCAAATTCACGCTGTCTGTGCAGTACAACTCCCCGGTCATCCTGACATTTTTCCTCCTCTCACTGGGGGTGCTGTTCCTGGGCCAGTACACCGGCGGCTGGACGACCACCCATCTGTTCAGCGTCTACCGTTCCTCGCTGAAAGACCCGCTGTTTTACATCCGGCTCTTCGGCCATGTGCTGGGCCACGGCGGCTGGGACCATTTCCTGAACAATATGCTGCTTCTCCTTGTCGTCGGCCCGCCGATGGAAGAAAAGTACGGCAGCCTGCCCCTGCTCAAAGGCATCCTGCTCACGGCCCTCATCTCGGGCATTCTGCAGTGTGCGTTGTTCCCCCGCACGGCGCTGCTGGGCGCATCGGGCATCGTCTTCATGCTCATCATGCTGGCATCCCTGTCCGGCTTCTCGGGCGGCATCCCCGTCACCATGCTGCTGGTGGCGGCGCTCTATCTGGGCCAGCAGATCTATGACATCATCTTTGTGCGGGACAACGTGGCCAACTTCATGCACATCGTCGGCGGCGTCTGCGGCACAGTGTTCGGCTACGTCAATGCGGGGCCGCGCAGGAAACGGAAACACTAGCCCTCTCAGGCGCGATGACTGAGAGGGCGGCTAAGAACAAGCAAATTTTATCATTCACGCGGTTTTGCCGCTTGCTTTTTGATGGGCAGCGCTCTATTATATCATTTGTACAAATATTTCTCTTCGAAATTTCACAAAATCACCAAATGTAGTTTATCGGACGGAGGTTGTTTATGAGACGACTGTGCAGCCCATCCCCGGGGATGAAACTGCAAAAAAATCACGACAAAGGAGGACGGACGCTTTGAACGAACACGAAAAACCACAGATAGACTTCATGCACAAGCTTGCGCGCCAGATCGTGGAACGCCGCAACCTTGTGTTCCTGTTTGTCATTCTGGCTGCCATCTTCACGGTGTTCTCGGTGCGGTGGGTCAAGGTCGAGACCGACATGACCACCTACCTGCCCAAGACCTCGGAGACCCGCATGGGCCTCGACATCATGGATGAGCAGTTCACGACCTACGGCTCTGCCGATGTCATGGTGGCCAACATCACGCCCGCTGAGGCCGATGAGCTTTCCGACCGGCTCGCCGAGCTCAAGGGCGTCCAGATGCTGGACTACGACGACACCACCGACCATTATAATAAGGACGCGGTGTCGGCCCTTTACTCCATCACCTTCGACTACCCCGAGGACGATGACCAGTGCCTCGAGGCCCTTGACCGGGTGAAGGAATACCTTGCCGACTACGACATCTACGTCTCCACCTCGCTGGGCAACACCCAGCAGGAGACCATTGATGCCGAGGTACGGGTCATCATGGTGTACGTTGCCGTCATCATCGTCATCGTCCTGCTCCTGACGTCCCAGACCTACGCCGAGGTGCCTGTCCTCATCCTCACCTTCGTGGTGGGCATGATCCTGAACATGGGTACAAACTTCATGCTCGGCACCATCTCCTTCGTGTCCAACTCGGTCACGAACATCCTGCAGCTGGCGCTGTCGCTGGACTACGCCATCATCTTCTGCAACCACTTCAAGGAAGAATACCAGACCATGCCCCTGAAGGAGGCCGTCATCGAGTCTCTGAGCAAGAGCATCCCCGAGATCAGCTCCAGCTCCCTGACCACCGTCGGCGGCCTTGTGGCTATGCTGTTCATGCAGTTCCGCATCGGCTCCGATATGGCCGTCTGCCTCATCAAGTCCATCCTCTTTGCGATGCTCTCGGTGTTCGTGGTCATGCCCGGCCTGCTGATGCTCTTCGGACCCTACATGGATAAGACTAGGCACAGGAACTTCGTGCCGGAGATCCCCTTCGTGGGCCGCTTTGCATGGCGCACCCGCAAGGTCATCCCTGTCATCTTCCTGGTGGTCATCCTCATCGGGTACCACTTCTCGAACCTTTGTCCCTACGCCTACGGCTACGATGTCATCAAGGTGCCGAAGATGAACGAATCCCTCATCGCAGACCAGATGATCGAAGAGAACTTCACCAAGTCGAACCTCGTGGCCCTCGTCTACCCCAAGAGCGACGATTACAGCATCGAGAAAAAGATGCTGGAGGAGCTGGAAAGCTATGATGAAATAGACTCCACCAAGGGTCTGTCCAACATCGAGGCCCAGGACGGCTATAAGCTGGAAGACAAGCTCACCGCCCGCCAGTTCTCCGAGATGGCCGACCTGGACTACGAGGCCGCCCAGATGATCTACACCGCCTACGCCATCGAGAACGAGGAGTACGGCCAGGTCATCGGCAACTTCGCCTCCTATAAAGTGCCGCTCGTGGATATGTTCCTCTACGTCTGCGACGAGGCCGACACCGGCATCGTCTCCCTCTCTCAGGAAGACCTGGACGACCTCCACGACGCCCGCGACCAGATGGAGAGCGCACTGGCCCAGCTGCAGGGCGACGACTACAACCGCGTCCTCATCTACCTGAGCCCCTCTCTGGAACCCGGCCAGACTACTTATGAGTTCACCGACACCATCCGCTCCATCGCCCGGAAGTATTACCCGGACGGCGAGCTCTACATGGCCGGTGACGCCACCAACGAGTACGATTTCCAGAAGTCCTTCGCCATCGATAATGTCGTCGTCAACGTCGTGTCCATCTTTATCGTCCTGCTGGTGCTGCTGTTCACCTTCCAGTCCGTCGGTATGCCCATCCTGCTCATCGTGGTCATCCAGGGCGCTATCTGGATCAACTTCTCGTTCCCGTATTTCATGGGGACCAACCTCTACTTCATGGGCTACCTCATCGTCAGCTCCATCCAGATGGGCGCGAACATCGACTACGCCATCGTCATCGCTACCCGTTTCAACGAGCTGAAGGATAAGATGGAGCACAAGCAGGCCATGATAGAGACCATCAACTTCGCGTTCCCGACCATCCTGACTTCCGGCACCATCATGACCGTGTCCGGCCTCCTCATCGGCCAGATGACTTCCGACGCCTGCATCGTGGGCATCGGCCAGTGCCTGGGCCGCGGCACCATCATCTCCATCCTCCTCGTCCTCTTCGTTCTGCCCCAGATCCTGCTCATCGGCACCCGCATCGTGGACCGTACCTCCTTTGCCGTGCCGAAGCTGGTGGCCCGCAGCAGCGGCAATGGCCGTATGCGGGTCAACGGCATCGTGCAGGGCGAGATCCACGGCTCCGTGGCCGGTACGATGAACGCCATCGTGGACGGCGACGTCCAGCTGACCGTCATCTCGGGCAACGTCTCTCAGGAACTGGACGACAACGAAAAACAGGAGGTGCAGAATGAAGACCAGTAACCATCTGCTGCGCCGCCTGACGGCTGCGCTTCTGGCCGCTGTGCTGGCGCTGAGCATCGCACTGCCGGTGTTCGCGTCCGACGACGGCGATACCATTTACATCAACAGCGTCTCGGACCTGCTCTCGCTGGCCAGGAACTGTGCCTACGACCAGTGGTCGGTGGGCAAGACGGTTATTCTACAGAAAGACCTCTCCCTCGAGGGGATGCTGTGGGAGCCCATCCCGTCCTTCAGCGGACAGTTCAAGGGCAATGGCCACACCATCTCCGACCTGACCATTACGGGCCAGTATTCCCCGGCGGGCCTCTTCGGCATCGTGGAGGAACAGGGCTCCATCGAGTCCCTGAGCGTCCGCGGTGTCGTGTCTGTCTCTGACTCTGCCGACACCACCACCGGCGGCATCGCAGGCATCAACCACGGCACCCTCATCAGCTGCCAGTTCACCGGCGTCGTCACCGGCGACAGCGAGGTGGGCGGCATCGTGGGCCGCAACGAGTCCGAAGGCACCATCGACCACAGCACGGCCCGCGCCATCGTCACCGGCAAATCTTCCACCGGCGGCATCGCAGGCTATAACCTCGGCGCCATCACCGGCTGCACCAATGTGGGCAGCATCAACACCGAATATCCGGAAGCCTCTCTCGACACCGACGGCTTCACCGCCAAGATGGTGGACTACATCAACAACAAGATGGCCGCCGCCGATGACGACGCCACCAATTCCGTCACCAACGTCGCCACCGACACCGGCGGCATCGCAGGCCGCTCCTCCGGCATGATCCTGACCAGCGTCAACACCGGCACCATCGGCTACGAGCATGTTGGCTACAATGTGGGCGGCATCGTGGGCCGCACCGACGGCCTCGTATCCGGCTGTGTCAACCAGGGCCGTGTTCTGGGCCGCAAGGACGTGGGCGGCATCGCCGGTCAGGCGGAGCCTTACCGGGAGCTGGACCTCTCCAAGGACACCATCAGGCGTCTCCGTTCAGAGCTGGAGGTTCTGCGCGGCCTTGTCGATGACACCACCGGCGTCGTCGAGAACTCCACCACCAGCATCTCCAACTCCTTCAGCGCCATGACCAGCCAGATGGACACCGCCATTGCAGCGGCCCGTCAGCTGGACGACCAGGCCAGCGACTACGGCGACGAGGTGGCCGACGAGATCGACCGCGCCTCCACTCTGCTGGCTGATACCCTCACCAAACTCGAACCCGTCATGGACACCGGCGAAGATGCCATGACCAAGCTGACCGACGCCACCGGAAACCTCAAGTGGGCCATGCGCGAGATGGCCGCTGAGATGCTGATGGCATCCAACGCCCTCAGCAAGACCAGCTCCGGTCTGGGCAAGGTGAGCGACGCGGCCGAGGATGGCCGTGACGGGATGTCGGCGATCTCTGAGGGTATCAAAAAGCTGTTGGAGTCTGTCGATACCGGCGATGACAGCGCTGCCTCGCAGGCCATCTCCACCATCCTGACCGGCTACGACTCTCTCTCTGCCGAGAAGAAGTCGGATAAGTACCTCAAGAATGGTATCGAGCTGCTGAAGGTGGCCAACTCCGTGGCCAGCGTCTTCACGCTGGGCAGCGGCATGGCCCCGGCAATGAAGGCCGTCACCGCAGGCATGGGCCTGCTGCGCACGGCGTCCCTCCTGTCCAACGACAGTGACATTGCCCGTGCTACTTCCCAAATCGCAAGTGCCATCGGCACCATCTCTACCATTGCCACCCAGATGGGCGGCATCGTGGGCAGCGCTGCCAAGTCCGTCTCGGCCTCTGACCACCCCGAGCTGGCTGCGGCTCTGACCAAAGCCTCTGACGCGCTGGACGGCATGGGCAGCATCACCGACGGCATCATGGACAACATCAAGGACTGGATCGGCAATAACGGCGGCGGCAGCATCAAGGACGGTCTCGATCAGCTGAGCGATGCTTCCGACAAGCTGAGCGACGCCATGGATGACCTGAGCGACTCCCTCGACCTGCTCAAGACCGACGCCGCCCTCACCAGCGCAACGCTGGCGCATACCTCCGTGGCTCTGGGCCAGATGCAGGACGGCCTCGGCGGCCTGACCGATATGATGGGCCAGACCCGCGACATCCTCCACTGGCTCAACCAGCAGGACCCCATCAAGGTGCCTCGTCCCTCGGCAGAGCTGACCAACACCAAGGACTCCCTCTTTGATGCTGTCAGCTCCATCAACGACAAGATGGACGACATCAACAGCACCATGCGCACCGCCAGCAACCAGCTGACCGACAAGATGCGCGCCGTGACCGCACAGGTCAGTGTCGTGTCCAACCTGATGCTGGACGCCGTGGAAGAGATCAGCGACCCGGGCAGCAAGACCATCTACGAGGATGAGTCGGAAGACCTCATCGCCTCCCAGTCCGACGGCAAGATCGAGAACAGCATCAACCGCGGCAGCATCGACGCCGACATGAACGTGGGCGGCATCGCCGGCACCATGGGCGTCGAGAACCTGCTGGACCCCGAGGAGGACAACAAGGACGACGGCACTTCGCTGCTGCGCACCTCCTATACCGTCAGCGCCGTCCTCATCGGCAACATCAACGAGGGCAGCATCACCGCCAAGAAGGACATGGTCGGCGGCATCGTCGGTCAGGAGGAGCTGGGCCTTGTGACGGCCTGCGAGTCCTACGGCGACGTCACCGGCGTCAATCAGGTGGGCGGCATTGCCGGTGCGGCCAGCGCCAAGCTCCGCAGCAACTGGGCAAAATGCGCCCTCAGCGGTGAAAAGTACATCGGCGGCATCGTCGGTCAGGGTACCGACAGCGACCTCACCGACGGCAGCCTCATCGCCATCAACAACCGCGCCATCGTCTCTGTGCTGGAGGGCCAGCAGTACGTGGGTGCTGTCTCCGGCGGACAGGACGGCGGCTTCTATGGCAACCTCTTCGTCTCCGACGATCTGCAGGGCATCGACCGCCTGAGCCGCGTCGGTCAGGCAGAGCCGGTCGCTTATGAGACCCTGCTGGCTCAGGAGAATGTGCCGGACTCCTTCCGCAAGCTGACCCTGACCTTCAAGGCCGACGGCCACATCATCAAGAAGATCGGCTTTGACTACGGTGCGTCCTTCACTCTGGACGACTACCCCGAGATCCCCCAGAAGAATGGATACTACGCCGAGTGGAGCACACCCGTCCTCGACCAGCTCCACACCGACACCGTGGTCAATGTGGAGTACACGCCCTACATCCCGTCTCTGAGCAGCAGCGTCACCCGCGAGAACGGACGCCCCGTTTTCTTCGTGGACGGCTTCTTCGGCGGTTCCAACGCCGTGCAGGTCACCCAGCAGGACATCACAGCCGATGTCCACGGTGTGACAGAGCAGTGGCTGCTGGAGTTCACCGATGACGGCAATGAGACCCACCAGATCCGTTATCTGACCCCCGGCAGGGCCAAGGGCAAGGTCTACGTCAAGCAGGCCGACGGCAGCTGGCATAAGGTGGAGACGGGCAGCTTCGGCAGCTACACCACCTTCACCACCACCGGCACCGAGGTCGAAGTGGCTTTCGTCCCCGCAAAGCTCCCCGTCTGGGCCTTCTGCGCCGGCGGCGCAGCCCTGCTGGTGCTGCTCCTTCTGCTGGCAAAGCGCATCAAGTCGAAGCGCGGCCCCAAGGGCGAAAAGCCCCGCAGGGAGAAGAAGGGCAAACAGCCCGAGACGGCGGACGCCCCCGCCGAGGAGCTGGATACCCCCATCTCTGAGACGGATATGCAGTAAGCAATAAGAAAAACAGGAGCTCCATCCGAATGGATGGGGCTCCTGTTTTTTGCAATGCTGAAAGGCTCTCCCTTTGGGAGAGCTGGCGCGAAGCGCCTGAGAGGGCAAGGCTGCTGCCAAACAGCTCTTACACAGCGATAGTATCGCTCTGACAAAGAGCCTGACTATCGCTGCGCCTGCGGCTCTTTCGTGCCGGGCTTGCCCTCTCCGTCACCTACGGTGACACCTCTCCCAAAGGGAGAGGCCTTGGCAGGCCGGGTCACTTCCTACTAGACGCCTGAGGCGCAATATGGCGTAAAAGGGCGGGCCTTGCTACAGAGGGCAGGCTCGTCTTTGTACAACCTCTCCGTCACGCCTGCGGCGTGCCACCTCTCCTTGTAGGAGAGACCTTGGCAGTCCTCGCAAAGTGAACGGTTCCGCCAGAGGCTCTCCCTTTGGGAGAGGCTTAAGCTTCGGGGGAAAGCTTCACATCGTTCAGGAACGCCGCTATCTTATCGATCTGGTTCTCCGCCACGGCGCGGCCCGTCTCGTAGACCCGGCGCAGCTGGGCGGGGTCGCGCTCCATAGCGCCGATCTCCAGCGGGATGGGCGGGCGGATGACATAGTCCTTGCCGGAGGCCTCCTGCATGGCGATGTAGGAGAGGGCCTCGTTGTATCGCTCATGACGGTCGGCCACCGCTGCCACGAAGGCCGGATAGCGCAGATACCGCGCACGGATGGCGGGCAGCATGGGGTTCTTCTTTTTCACAAAGCCCTTGGGCTGGGTCAGAATGATGAGGTTCCGCTTGTAACCCAGGCTCTCGAAGAAGCGGACGGGGATGGAGTCGGCCACGCCGCCGTCCAGCAGGGAGTAGTGGCCGATCCGGACGGCCTTCGCCGCCAGCGGCATGGACGCCGAGGCCTCCATCCAGCGCACGTCTTCGGCGTCGCCGCTGCGGCACTTGTGGTAGATGGGGTCGCCGGTGCGCAGGTCGGTGCAGACGACAAAGAAGTCCATGGGCGAAGCGCGGAAGGCCTCTTCATCGAAGGGGTCCAGCTTTTCCGGCACTTCGTGGTAGCAGAAATCCTCGCTGTAGAGGTTGCCGGTGCGCAGCAGATTGCGGAAGCTGGCGTAGCGCTTGTCGTTGCAATATTCGGTGTTGTAGCGGATGACGCGGCCGATCTGGTGCGACTTGAAGTTGCAGCCGAACACCGCGCCCGCCGACACGCCGATGGTGCCGTCGGTGGTGAGGCCGTGTTCCATCAGGACATCCAGAACGCCTGCGGTGAACATCCCCCGCATGGCACCGCCCTCTAATACTAACCCTGTCTTCATATACTGACTCCTTTTCCCGGTGCAGCCCTCGTCGGCCGCAGCAAGCCGTTTCCGGCTGCTACCAGTATACTCGATTTTGCGCAGAAAACAAGAGACAACTGCACAAATCGTCCGCCCTGAGACACAGACCGTACTGCAAAAGTCGCACTTATAATCGAAAGGGCTGAAAAAACCGGAGAGAACGAGTCAAATTTGGGCAGAAAAAGCCTTGCCAACCGGGAGAGTATCCGGTATACTGATATGAAATATTGACCGTTTTGTGACAGGAAAATTGGGAGGAAGAGACGAACTATGAAAATGCTGGAAGACCGCATCCGCAAAGACGGCATCGTCCGTGAGGGCAACGTGCTCAAGGTGGACAGCTTCATCAACCATCAGATGGACATCCCGCTGTTCCGCGAGATGGCAAAGGAGTGGAAGCGCCTGTTCGACGGCAAACCCATCAACAAGGTGCTCACCATCGAAGCCAGCGGCATCGGCATCGCGGCTGTGGTGGCCAGTGAGTTCAACGTGCCGGTGGTGTTCGCCAAAAAGTCCATGAGCATCAACCTGGACTACGACAACTACGAGACGAAGATCCAGTCCTTCACCCACAAGAAAATCTATAATGTCATCGTCTCCAAGAAGTTCCTCACCCCCGAGGACCACGTTCTTATCATCGACGACTTCCTGGCCAACGGCTGCGCCCTGCTGGGTCTGCTGGAGCTGACCGAGAAGGCTGGTGCCACCGTCGAGGGCATCGGCATCGCCGTCGAGAAGGGCTTCCAGCAGGGCGGCGACCTCATCCGCAGCAAGGGCATCCAGCTGGAGAGCCTCGCCATCGTCGAGTCGATGGACAGCGCCACCGGCGAGATCGTGTTCCGCGACCAGCCGCAGCAGAGCTGAAAGGTTTTTGTTGACAATCCGTCAGGTTTTGTGTATACTGTAAGTGAACCGGAAGGTTCCGTGCGGCGGCACGCAAAGCTGTACTGTGCGTGGGCAGGGTAATTACCACGACATAAGATGTCCCACCGGACATCGCGCCCGCACCGGGGAGATAAGGTGGGTCCGCGCCGGGGACGGTAAGTTCCGGCGACAATAGATGCTCTACCGGGCATCGCGGCTGACAGCCAGCAGAAAACCGCTGTTTTAAGAATGATGGGCGTCGGATGAAGAGTCTGACGCCCTTTCTTTATAAAAGAAACTGAGGACGTATGAAAAAGCTGAACGATAAAAAGCAGGTGGCAGCCCAAATCTCTGCGGCGGCGCGCCTCTATAAGAAAAATCTGGTGGGGAAACACTTTTTGTATGTCTTCGACGGCAGAGCCATCGAGGTGGCCTATCAGGCAAAGGGATTCCGTCACCTGACCGGCGTGGATACCGGGCTGGACGCGATGTCCTTTTACAAAAAGGCGGTGAGCGGGACGCTGCAGGCAAACCAGATCTTCTTTTCGTCTCACCACCCCTATCAGCTCTGCCAGCGCAAGCTCGTACACCTGAGCAACATCGCCGGCATGGTCACTTCAGAGTGCTTTATGCTGGAAAATATCACGACTGAAACGCAGTCGTTCCAGTTCGGCACGACGGACCTTGCCTTTGTGCTCTGCCTGAACCGTCACAAGGACGCCAGCGGGGAGTACAAGAGCAGCAAGTACATCGTGGAGTCCCTGCGGGATGAGGACGGCTTTGCCAAGAGCAAGGGCGCGTATCCGGTGACGCACATCCTCTCGAAGCGGAACGACGAACCGTTTTATCACGAGGTCGTCTATCTGGACGAGGGGGAAAGCATAGAGACTCTTCCGCCGCTGGCCGCAGAGCTGGTACGTTTGACGGACGAAGCAGGAACGTGAGAAAAGACCGCCGTCCAGCGGTCTTTTCTTTTGCCCATTTTTACGCTCCGTCGAAGCTGTCGCCGTCCTCGGGAAGGTCGGCGGAAGTCTCAGCATCGGAAGCGGGCGTATCCGGGACAGCGGCGCGGGGGACACCTTTATAGACCAGCGTCTGCTCGAGGACCTCGGCGCAGACCGGGGCCGAGAGGCTGCCGCCCGCTGTCGTCCAGCTGTGGGGCTCGTCGAGGCAGACGAGACACAAAAACTGGGGGTCGTCGATGGGAGCCACGGCCACAAAGCTGGCGATGCGGGCCTTCTCGTCGGCGCTGTCCAGCTTCTGGCTGGTGCCGCTCTTGCCGCCTACCCGGTAGCCCGCGATCCGGGCGTTCCGGCCGCCGCCGTAGAGGACGACGGCCTCCATCATCTCCCGCATGGTGCGGGAGGTCTCCTCTTTCAGCACCTGCCGCTTGCAGACGGGGGAGAGGTGGTCGATGACCTCGCCCTCCGGGCCGAGGATGTCCGAGACGACGTAGGGCTGCATCAGCCGCCCGCCGTTGACCACGGCGCAGACCGCCGACGCCATCTCGAGGTAAGAAATCTTGCTGCTCTGCCCGAAGGCGCAGGACGCCAGCTCCACCGGCCCCATCCGGTCGGCGGTGTAGTAGAGACTCTTTTTCGGCTCGGCGGGCAGGTCGATGCCGGTGGGCGCGCGGAGGCCGAAGGCCGCAAAGTAGTCGCAGAACGCCTCTTTGCCCAGCCTTGCGCCGATTTGGATGAAGCTCTGGTTGCAGGAGTTCTCAAGGGCCTGCGTGACGGTCTGCGCCCCGTGGCGCTTGTGGTTGGCGCAGTGGAAGCGGGTGCCGGCCACCGAGATGCTCTCGCCGCAGTAGAAGCTGGAGCTTTTGCTCACAGCTCCGGTGTCCAGCGCCGCCGCGCAGGTAATGAGCTTGAAGACACTGCCCGGCTCGTAGAGGTCGCTGACGGCCTTGTTCCGCCACTGGGTCTGCTGGGCCAGCTGCAATGCCGCCGCCCGCTCGTCGCCGGAAAGCCCCTCCACGGCCTCCCGGGCGGCCTTGTCGGCCAGCACACGGGGCTGGTTGGGATCATAGGCGGGGGTGGTGGACATGGCCAGCACGGCCCCGGTGTTCACGTCCATGACGATGCCCACGGCACGGGCTGCGACGTGGTGTTCCTTTACCGCGTAGCCCAGCGCGTTCTCGAGGTAGTGCTGGATGTTGGCGTCGATGGTGAGCCGCAGGCCGTCCCCCTCGGTGGGGAAGCGCTCGGTCTCATAGCTCTGCTCGAGGGTGTAGCCCCAGGCGTTCACCGCCGTGAGGACGACGCCGTTTTCGCCGGTGAGCAGGTCGTCATACTTCAGTTCGAGGCCCGAGACGCCCGCGTTGTCCACATTGGTGAACCCCAGCACCGAGGCCAGAAACTCCCCCTGCGGGTACCAGCGCTTCGAGTCCTGATCGATGCGGATGCCGGTGATGCCGTTTGCCTCGCAGAAGTCCCGCACGGCGTCGGCCATGGCTCGGTCTACCCGGTAGCGCAGGAGGCAGTCGTTGGAACGGCGGTCGCTGAATTTCTCGAGAAGCTTCCCTTCGTCCAGCTCCAATATCTCGGCCAGCCCCTTGGCCGCGAGGGCGAGTTTATCCTCCGGCATCTCCCGGGGCGAGGCCCGGAGGGTCCAGCAGCTGCTGTTGGCCGCCAGAAGGACGCCGTCGGCGCTATAAACGCGGCCCCGGTCGGCGGGGACGACGGTGTCCCGCAGCTGCTGGCCCAGGGCGCGGTCGGTGTACCAGCCGCCGCCCAGCACCTGCAAAAATAAAAGCCGCACCGCCAGCCCGCAGCAGACCAGACAGAACACCCCCGCCACCAGCCCTGCCCGGGCGCGGAACGCCCGTTCCGGCAGGGTGCGCAGGGCGTCGGCGGGTTTTGGCGATTCGGACATGAGACAGCACCTCCCTTCCTGCAATCATATGCGCAAAGCTCCGTGACTAGCCGTCCGTCCCGGTGCGTACACTAAAGGGAAGGGGGGAGAGGATGAAGAAGAGGATCCTGCGTCCGCTGCCCGGCATGGACCTGCCGTTTCTGATCCTGGTGCTCACGCTGGTGGGCTTCGGGCTGGTGATGCTGGCCAGCGCGTCCAGCGCCGTGGCGCTCTACCGGCGGGGCGACGCCTGGGCCTATCTGCGGCCTCAGCTGCTCTACGCGGCGCTGGGGCTCTGTGGGATGTGGCTGGCCAGCCGGGTAGATTACCATATCTTCCACAAGCTGGCGTGGCCGCTGCTGGGGCTGTCGCTGATATTGCTGGCGGCGGTGCTCTTCATGCCCGAGTACAACGGCTGCAGGCGGTGGCTGGTCATCCCGGGGTTCGGCACCCTGCAGCCCAGCGAGATCGCAAAGTTCGCGGTGGTGCTGGTGTTTTCCCATATCATCGCACTGAACCACGACCGGATGAAGGATTTCAGCGTGGGCGTGCTGCCCTTTGCGCTGGTGCTGGGGGTAGTGGCGGCCCTGATGCTGCTGGAGCCGCACCTGTCCGGCACCGTCCTCATCCTCGGCATCGGCGCGGTGCTGATGTTCGTGGGCGGTACGGGGCTGCGGTGGTTTTTGCTGGCGGGCGCGGGAGGCGTCGGGGCCATTGGTGCGGCGGTGGCCGTCATGCCCGACCTCGTCCCCTACGCCGCCGACCGGCTCCGCTCCTGGCTCGACCCCTTTGCCGACCCGCTGGGCGACGGCCACCAGACCATCCAGAGCCTCTATGCCATCGGCTCCGGCGGGGCCACCGGCCTCGGTCTGGGGGAAAGCCGCCAGAAGCATCTTTTCGTCCCCGAGCCTCAGAACGACTTCATCTTCTCCATCGTCTGCGAGGAACTGGGCTTCGTGGGGGCCTGCGCAGTGGTGGGGCTGTTCGTGCTGCTGCTCTGCCGGGGCATCACCATCGCAGCCCACGCGCCCGACCGGTTCGGAGCGCTGCTGGTAGTGGGGTTCGTGGTGCAGGTGGCCCTGCAGGCGGTGCTGAACGTGGCTGTCGTCACCAACACCATCCCCAACACCGGCATCTCGCTGCCCTTTTTCTCCTCCGGCGGCACCAGCCTTATGATGCTGCTGGGGGAGATGGGGGTGGTGCTGGGGGTATCACGCGGGAGCTGAGCCGACCGCCGCCAGCGGCGGAAACAGGGAGGCGAAGCTCG
>OAWA01000800.1_pt1 | contig 18888 bp, 13 predicted proteins | sample 1516971 | NCBI WGS metagenome assembly OAWA01 (sample SAMEA2580097, study PRJEB22360) | human gut metagenome | biome: human gut; feature: human-associated habitat; material: faeces | place: Denmark | collected 2008/2010
TTCTCGGCTTCGGCGAGCAGCTCGTCGCCGAGCGCATCCTCGCCGACCGCGCTGATTGACCAGCCGTCGGCGCCGTTCATCTTCGCGTGGTAGGCGAAGTTGACGGGGGCGCCGCCTGCGCGCTTTCCGCTGGGCAGCATGTCCCACAGGAGCTCTCCGAGAGACAGAACGATGGGCTTGGTCATGATGGTTTCCTTTCCGGGATGGTTGCTGTGGTTGTTGTGTTGTTGTGTTGTTGTGTTGCTGCGGGGTCCTCCGTTGTGGGGACCCCGGAAATCCGTGATGTTCCGCGGGCGGTCACGACAGTTCGAAGAACTGTGACGGGTGGTCGAGGAACTGGTTGATGGCTACGGCCGCGGCGCCGTTCAGGGCGGCGTCCGCGGGCAGGGCGGACAGGGTGATGGCGGTGGTGTCGTTGAGCTCGTGGATGACGTGCTTGTCGATGACCTTGTGCACTTCGTCGAGCAAGAGCTGCCCGGCTTCGGCGACGATGTCGCCGATGACGATCTGCGAGGGGTTGAAGGAGTTGAAGATCGTGATGCAGCCGAAACCGACGTACCGTGCGACCCGCTTGATCAGTGCGATCGCGCGCTTGTCGCCGCCGCGGGCCAGTGCGAACAGCGATCGGCATGCCTGCAGGTGGGTCATCGTGCCGGCATCGGCGATCAGATCGCCTTCCTTCAGGATCATCTCGTGGATCGCGGGGGTGGAGCAGTAGCGTTCGAGGCATCCGACGTTGCCGCAGTCGCACGGCTTGCCGTTGATGTCGATGCTGACATGGCCGATTTCGGTGGCTGCTCCGAGGGCGCCGTTGATGATGTTGCCGTGGTCGATCACGCCGAGGCCGACGCCTTCGCCGACGAGGTAGTAGGCGAGGTTCTCGGTGGTGATGGTGGGATCGAACAGGTATTGGGCCATCGCGCCGGCGCGGGCGTCTTGCTCCACGAACACGGGGACGGTGAACGCGTTGCTGAATTCGTGGATGAAGTTGACTTTCTGCCATCCGCGCATCGAGGACACGACGGCGGTGCGTCCCACGTTGCGCAGGTAGGGGCCGGGGACGGCCATGCCGATGGCGATGATGCGTCGGTCGGCTTCGATCAGCGAGTCGATGGTGTCGTGGAGCTGCATGATCGCCGAGTCGATGGTGTCTTCGGTGACTTGGGGCAGTTCCTGCACGGTCAGCGGTTTGCCGGCGAGGTCGAACACGCCGAGCTGTACCAGGCTTCGCGCGAATTTCACGGCGATGACGTGGAATTCTGCGGTGTCGAGAGTGAGCCCGATGGAGCGGCGGTTCTTGCGCCCCTCGAAATCGCCGGTCTCCTTGATGGCGCCGGCTTCTATGAGCTTGGCGGTGATCTTGGTGATGGCGGCGGGGGTGAGGTCGAGGGCTTTGGCGATCTGCGCGCGGGAGCTGATGCCGTGCTGGTACAGGTGCTGCATGATCCGCGAACGGTTGGTTTCGGACACTGATGCCAGGGTTGCGTTGGCGATGGTGTTGGTCATCACTGCTCCTTCGCTGTCGTGCCGTGTGCGCGGTCGTTGCGTGTTGTTGTCATGCTCGTCATTGAATATGAACGATGTTTATATATTAACACTGTTAATCAAAAAAAGGGAGGCGCGCCGTTGTTCGGCGTGTCGCGCTTTGTCCCACGGTTTGCGCGTGTCGGGGCGTGGGGTGGTTCGGGTGCCCTCGTGCGGGATGGTACGGTGATAGACAAGGTATGTGACGCATCGAAGGAGATGACAATGACGGTTGAAATCGCGGTGCAGGACGTGGAGGGCGCCCGCATCGCACATGAGGAGGGGGCGGATCGCGTCGAACTGTGCGCCGCTCTGATGGGCACGGGCGGGCTGACCCCAAGCTTCGGCATGATCCAGGCATGCTCCCATGTCGGCGTACCCCAAGGCGTCCAGGTGCTGATCCGTCCGAGAGGCGGTTCGTTCGTGTTCGCCGATGAAGAGAAATACGTGCAGATCGCCGACGTCCGTTCGGCCATCCTCGCCGGGGCGTCCGGCGTCGTCGTCGGAGGCATGACCGAGGACGGACGCATTGACGTGCCGTTCACCCGCGCGCTGGCCGAGGCCGCCCGCAACGAGGCCGTGCGCTGCAATCGCAAGGTGCAGGTCACGTATCATCGTGCGTTCGACATGCTCGACGATCAGTTCGCCGCGCTGGATACCCTGATCGAACTTGGCTTCACCCGCGTGCTCACCTCGGGTGGCGCCGCATGCGTCCCGGATGGTTTGGGCCGCCTGCGGGAGCTGTCCGAATACGCCGCGGGGCGCATCCAGATACAGGCCGGCGGCGGTGTGACCGTCGATCTCATTCCCGCCTTGAAGGAGACGGGCGTGTCGGCGATTCATTTGTCGGCGAAACGCACGATGACATCGGATGGGGGCCCCGGAGGCGGAGGCGATGGCGTCATGGTATGCCGCACCGATCGGGATGTCGTGCGTGCCGCAGTCGCCGCCGCGCGCTGAAAATCCAAATCCTCCCGCTGTCGGGAGGTGGCGCGCAGCCTGATCAGCGGTTTTCCAGGTAATCGTGGAGGACTGATAGGGCTTCGCCACGCAGGGTGATTTCGCCCTCGCAATCGCATCGGCGGATGATGGTCCGCGTGTGGAACGACGAGCCGGTCAGCAGGTCGAGCTGCGCCTGCGCGGCCGACAGCAGGGTGTCGTTGACGATGTCGCTCTGCCCGTACACGCACACGTCGGCAAGGTCCAGCAGTCCCACGGGCATGGACAGCGCCGTGCCCAGATAGGTGCCGGCCTCGCGCAGGATGCTCGCGCGCATCCGTTCGTCGCTGCGCTGCAGCCGTGCGTGCAGCGAGGTCGCCGAGACCAGGCGTTCGAGGCACCCTCGCTTGCCGCAGGCGCACGGAGGGCCCTGCGGGTCGAGGGAGATGTGGCCGATCTCGCCGCCGGCGTGGTTCTCGCCGAACACCGGCACGTCGCCCAGCAGCACGGCACCTCCGACGCCACGGCGCAGGCGGACGAACATCATATTGGGGCCGCCCTTGCCGAACAGTCGCTCGGTGAACATGGCGGCGGTCGCGTCGTTGTTCACGGTGACGGGAAGTGAGAAACGCCGTTCGATGGGCGTGCGGACGTCGACGTTGCGCCAGCCGAGCAGCGTGGAGCGCTTCACCAGGCCGTTGCCGTCGACCACGCCGGGCATGGCGAGCCCGATGCCGATGACGTTCTGCGTGGCGGCGTGCAGGGGAGTGATGACCTCGTTGATGGTGTCGAAATCCACATGGTTCACCGCCCGCAGCGCGTGTTCCACGTGCATGACCGGCTCGCCGAGCAGGTTCGTGGCCTCGCCCTGGATGAGATGCGGCTGTGACAGGTCGATGCTGATGATATGCAGCGTGTCGGGGTCGACGCTCAGCAGCGTGCCTCGCTTGCCCTTGCCGCCGTTGGACTCGCGGCCGTTCTCGCGCAGCAGGTGACAGCTGAGCATGCTGTTGACCACATCGGAGACCGCCACGCGGGACAGTCCCGTGCGCCGCCCCAATTCGGCGCGTGAAAGCTGGACGTCGGGGAACAGCAGGCTGAAGATCAATGACCGGTTCGTGCGTCTTGCATCGGCGGGACTTGCCTTGCCGCTCTGTCCCGGGTTGTGGGGGCCCCATATCCCGGATTGCTGGTAAGCGGTCATAAGTCCCTGGATCCTTTCCGTGGTTCTCCGCGAGACCATTTCCGGTCACGCAATGTTCATTCTACGGTCGCTCATGTTCAATGTCCGTTGTGTCGCCGAAGATGCGGATATACACATTAGTTAGTATCATTAACAAATAGCGGATGCGCATGTCACGGGAAACGCAAGAATCGCGTGACGGCACGGCTGGTCGCTGATGACAACGGGGTGGCCGAACCGCTGGAGAATGAACAACACAAGGAGGTTGCACATGCCTGAAGTGATTATCGTGAAGGATCAGGATGAGGCCGGCGAGCTGTACGCCCGCTGCGTCGCCGATCTGATCAAGGGCAAGCCGGACGCGGTGCTGGGTCTGGCGACCGGTTCGAGCCCGCTGGCCGCCTACCGTCACCTCGCCGCCATGGTGAAGGCCGAGGACATCGACGTGTCGAAGGTGCGCGGTTTCGCGCTTGACGAGTACATCGGTCTGCCGCTGACCCACCCGGAGTCCTACCACTCCACCATCCACCGCACCGTCGTCGAGCCGCTCGGCCTCGACCCGGAGAAGGTGCACGTGCCCGGTGACGTGCTCGACGGCGCCCCACTGGAGGACGGCGAGCGTATCGCCCACGCCGGCCCCGAGTACGATGCGGCCATCGAGGCCGCCGGCGGCATCGACGTGCAGATCCTCGGCATCGGCACCGACGGCCACGTCGGCTTCAACGAGCCCGGCTCGTCGCTGGCCTCCGGCACGCGCGTCAAGACGCTGGCCGAGCAGACCCGCGTCGACAACGCCCGCTTCTTCGACGACGACATCAACCAGGTGCCGACCCACTGCATCACGCAGGGCATCGGCACGATCCTCAAGGCCCGTCACCTGGTGCTGCTGGCCTTCGGCGAGGGCAAGGCCGAAGCGGTCGAGGAGACCTGCGAGGGCGGCGTGAGCGCCTTCTGCCCGGCTTCCGCTCTGCAGCTGCACCCGCACGCGACGATCATCGTCGACGAGGCCGCCGCCTCCCGCCTGCGCCACAAGGACTACTACAAGTACGCCTTCGAGCACAAGCCGGCTTGGCAGGGCATCTGATCAGCGCCCTGACAGGCATATCGATATGCGCTCCCGAACCGGGGCGCATGACGGATGGGTTCCCCGTCTGGGGGACCCATCCTCGCATGGGGCGGTCATCATCGCGCCCCGAATCACATACAAAGAGGTAGGACAATATGACTCAATCACGAGAACAGATCGTCGCGCGGGTGACTGATGCGCTGAAGGGCGAGGCGGGTCGCGTCGCCGTTCGCGGTGCCCGCAAGGTGGATGCGTGCGGCGTCCAGGATCATTTCTGGCTGACCGCGGCGGACGGTGTCATCGTCGCCACCGGCACCGACGACGAGGCGTTCGAGTCGGCGTGTCGTTCCATCGGCCTTGATCCGGCCGACGAGACGGCCATCATCGATGCGGCCGGGCAGCTGATCACCCCGGGCTATGTGGACATTCACGCGCATGGCGCATGGGAGCATTCCTTCGATGACGGTCCGGAAGGCATCGACATCGCGCGTGCCGGCCACGCCGTGCACGGCACGACCAGGCAGGTGCTGTCGCTGATCACCAACCCCATCGACGTGATCTGCGCGAACCTGAAGAACGTTCGCGCCAAGATGGACGAGCGCCCCGACGTGCTCGGTGCCCATCTCGAAGGTCCGTTCCTGGCGCTCGCCCGCAAGGGCGCTCATGATCCCGAGTGCCTCAAGGACCCGGTTCCCGAGCTCGTCGACGAGCTGCTGGGCGCTGCCGACGGCTGCATCCGCCAGATCACCATCGCGCCCGAGCTGCCTCACGGCATCAGCGCCATCAAGCAGTTCACGAAGGCGGGCGTCGTGCCGGCCGTCGGCCACTGCGACGCCGATTACGAGACCGCCAAGGCCGGTTTCGACGCCGGCGCGGGCATCATGACCCACATGTTCAACGCGATGAATGGACTGCACCACCGCAAGCCGGGCCCGATCCCGGCGGCCGTGGAGGATCCGCGCGTCACTATCGAGCTGATCAACGACGGCTTCCACGTGCAGGACCCGATGGTCAAGCTGGGCTTCGAGTTCGCACCCCACCGCACGGCGTTCGTCACCGACGCGATGGCGGCCACCGACTGCCCTGACGGCCCGTACAAGCTGGGTGCGCTGGACGTGAACGTCGTCGACGGCCACGCCCGTCTGGTGTCGAACGGTGCAATCGCCGGCTCCACGCTGCTGCTTGAGGTCGCCGTGCAGCGCGCCGTCAATGAGCTGGGCATCTCCCCGGTCGACGCCGTCGAGGCTGCCACGCTGGCGCCCGCGCGCGCGTTCGGCTACGACAAGCCGAACGCGGTCACCGGCGCCCCGCTGGGTCTGCTCGCGCCCGGGTACGCCGCCGACCTGTTGCTCACCGATCCGTCCAGCTGGACGGTCAACCAGGTGTGGTGCGCCGGCCGCAAGCTGAAGTAAGGCGCAGCCGCAAGGCGTTGATTGCATTCGTCACGGGAAACTGTGATAGGTCGCGATGAGGGCCGTCTGCATATGCAGGCGGCCCTCATCTCATGTACAGCCTTGTCGCCCCCACCTCTTCCGGTCTCATAATGTGGGCATTGTGTGGCGGATGTCGCAAAATACCGGAATAGTTGCAATTCCAAGGGTTATTCGGCCACAAGCCGCGCCCTTGCACATCACAGCCGATTCGTATGGAAACACATGGCTAACACAATAACCCCATAGTCTTGGTGACCGCGCCAATGAAGACGGCGCGGAGAGTAGTTAAGGAAGAGGTATTTCCCTTGAAGAATCATCGCAAGTTTTTGGCGGCTGTCGCATCCATCGCGGCAATCGCATCGCTGACCGCATGCGGCGGCGTGAAGGACGCCAATACGGCGAGCGGATCCGCGATCACCATCGGCACCACCTAAGATCACCAGCGTGGATCCCGCGGGCTCTTACGACAATGGTTCGTATGCCGTGCAGATTCAGATTTTCCCGTTCCTGTATGCACAGGATTACAATACGTCCGAATTGAGCCCGGATATCGCCGCCGATGACGGTACATGGAATGATGACGGCACCGAATTCACCGTAAAGATCAAGGAAGGGCTGAAGTTCGCGAACGGTCATGACCTGACCGCATCCGATGTCAAGTTCTCGTATGACCGCATCAAGACGATCAACGACGCGAACGGCCCGAGCTCGCTGCTCGCCAACGTCGAATCCGTCGAGGCGCCGGACGATACCACCGTCGTGTTCAAGGACTCCGTGCCGTTCGATGTGACGCTCAAGCAGGTCATGTCCAGCCCGGCCGGACCCATTGTCGACGAAGAGGTCTTCGACGCCGACAAGCTGACCGACGCCGACACCATCGTCAAGGGGAACGCGTTCGCCGGCCCGTACAAGCTCACCGCGTTCAAGATGAACGAGACCGCGTCCTACGAGAAGAACGACAGCTACAAGGGCCTGACCCCGGCCAAGAACGACACCATCCAGGTCAAGTACTTCGCCGACGCGTCCAACCTCAAGCTCAACGTCCAGCAGGGCCAGATCGACGTGGCCTTCCGCTCGCTGACCCCGACCGACATCGAGGACCTGTCCAAGGACTCCAAGGTCAAGGTCGTCAAGGGGCCGGGCGGTGAGGAACGCTTCCTGACCTTCAACTTCAAGATCCAGCCCTACGGCGAGTCCCAGTCCGACGCCGACGCCAACAAGGCCAAGGCCGTGCGCCAGGCCGTCGCCAACCTCATCGACCGCGATGAGCTGAGCAAGAAGGTCTACAAGGGCACCTACACCCCGATGTACTCCTTCATCCCCGACGGACTGTCCGGCCATGACGACACGCTGAAGGCCGCCTATGGCGACGGTGAGGGCAAGCCCGACGCCGCCAAGGCCAAGAAGGTGCTGGAGGACGCCGGCGTTTCGACCCCGGTCGACCTCAAGCTCCAGTACAACGGCGACCACTACGGCTCCTCGTCCGCCGACGAGTACGCCGCCATCAAGTCCCAGCTGGAGGCCGACGGCCTGTTCAAGGTCGACCTGCAGCAGACCGAATGGACGCAGTACAACAAGGAACGCGTCGTCACCGAAGACTCCGACGGCTCGTACCCGGTCTACCAGCTCGGCTGGTTCCCGGACTACTCCGATCCGGACAACTACCTGTCCCCGTTCTTCCGCGACGGCAACTTCGTCAACAACGGCTACTCCAACAAGGAAGTCAACGATCTGATCGTCAAGCAGGCAGGCGAGAAGGACGCCACCAAGCGTGAGGAGATCCTCAAGCAGGTCCAGGCCCTGGAGACCGAGGACCTGTCCACCATCCCGCTGCTGCAGGGTGCCCAGGTGGCCGTCACCGGAACGAACATCAAGGGTGTCGTACTCGACGCCTCGTTCCGCTTCCGCTACGCATCAGTGACCAAGTCCTGATCCAGTCCCGGCTCCCGCCGACGCGGGGTGACGCCCGTGAAGCCGGTCATGGATGGTGCAGTTGACGCCAAGCCATCCATGACCGCCGCGGGCGATCCCACACGCCGCGGGAGCATCATCCGTATTCGATCGTTTTTCCCCAGAAGGAGCATCGCGTGTCCGAAAGCGCCACGGCGTCGGCACCTGCGAAGACGCAGCCGAAAGCCAAGAAAAACCATTTGTCCAGTGGGTTTTTCCGTTTCGTATTGACCAGATTCCTGCTGATCATCCCCACTGTATTCATTCTCGTCACCATCGTGTTTTTCGTGATGCGTGCCACCGGCGACCCGATTTCCGCCGCCATGGGCGGACGCCTGACTCCCGAAGAGCTGCAACGCCGTATCCACGCCGCCGGCTATGACCGTCCGCTGGTCGTGCAGTACCTCGACTATCTTGGCGGGCTGCTGCGCGGCGATCTGGGCACCACGCTCACCGACAACCAGCCGGTCACCACCATCCTGACCCGCTACGGGGCGGCCACGTTCGAGCTCGCGTTCCTGAGCCTGATCGTCGCTCTGATCGTCGGCATCGGACTGGGCCGTCTCGCCGCCAGGCGCCGCGACCACGCCGCCGATGCGGGCATCCGCGTGTTCGCCATCCTGTGCTATGCGACGCCGGTGTTCTTCCTGGGACTGATGCTCAAGCTCGTCTTCGCGGTGTGGCTCAACGTGCTGCCCCCATCCGGTCGTTCCAGCTTCGCCAGCGACATGCAATTCCAGAGGCTGGTGTCACCCACGGGCTTCTACATCATCGATGCCTTCCAGCTGGGTGACATGAGCGTGCTGGTCGATGTGCTGCGTCACGCGGTGCTGCCCGCCCTCGCGCTGGGTCTGCTGACCGCAGGCGTGTTCATCCGTCTGGTGCGCACCAACGTCATCTCCACGTACACGTCCGGCTACGTCGAGGCGGCGCGCTCCCGCGGCGTGTCGGAGGGTCGTCTGCTGTCCAAGCACGCCTGGCGCCCCGCAATGATCCCGATCATCACGGTCATGGGCATGCAGATCGCGCTGATGCTCGCCGGCGCGGTGCTGACCGAGACCACCTTCGAGTGGAAGGGTCTGGGATTCATGCTGTCCCAGTACCTCAAGCAGCGTGACTTCGTCGCCGTGCAGGGCATCGTGATCCTAATCGCCATCATCGTCGCCGTGGTCAACTTCATCGTTGACGTGATCAGCGCGCTCATCGATCCGAGAGTGAGGTACTGACATGACCGAAAGCACTGCAACCAAAGTCGGCGTGCCCGGCGACAAGCGGCTCGGCGACCTCAAGGTCAACAAGCCGGTGCCATGGTACGGCAAGCTGCCGGTGGGGCGCGACCTGAAGAACGCGGTCGGCTGGCAGAAGGCCATGCTGGTCACGGGCCTTGTCATCACCGGCGTGTTCCTGCTCGTGGCGGTCTTCGCCCCGCTGATTGCGCCTTACGGATACTCGCAGATCAAGGATGCGGACGGCGTGTCGTTCCCGACGCAGGCCGCCCCCTCGTCCAAGCACATCTGGGGCACCACCGTCGGCGGATTCGACGTGTTCAGCCGCACGGTGTGGGGAGCGAGGACCGCGGTCATCGCCATCATCGTCGCCGTGCTGCTGTCGATCTTCGCCGGCGTGCTGCTCGGCCTCATCTCCGGATATTTCGGCGGATGGGTCGACCGCGTGCTGGTCGTGATCGCCGACGCCATCTACTCGTTCCCGTCGCTGCTGCTCGCCATCCTGATGGCCATCATGATCTCCGGCGGCCAGTCCGGCCTGTGGAGCGGCATCCTGGCATCAGGCATCTCCATCACCGTGGTGTACATCCCGCAGTACTTCCGCACCATCCGCGCCGAAGTGGTGCGCATCAAGGGATCGGCCTACGTCGAGTCGGCGAAGGTCGTGGGCGCCTCCACATGGCGCATCATGACCAAGCACCTGCTGAAGAACTCGACGCGCACGCTGCCCGTCATCCTTACGCTCAACTCGTCCGAGGCGATTCTGACGCTCGCCGGACTGGGCTTCCTCGGCTTCGGCATCGAGCCGACGGCCGCGGCCGAATGGGGGTATGACCTGAACCGTTCCGTCGCCGACGTTACGGCCGGCATCTGGTGGACGGCCGTGTTCCCCGGCATCGCCATCGTGCTGATCGTGCTGGGCATCACACTGGTGGGCGAATCGCTCAACGATCTGGCGGATCCGCGTCTTCGTGCCCGCAAGTCCGCCGGCGAGGTCATCGGATCCATCGAAGACACGTCCGTCGACCCCAGTGAGAAGCCGAGCGCCGACAACGAGGTGATCGCGGAGCTCAAATCCGAAGGCAAGCCCCAGGTCAGTGTGGAGAACCCTGCCATCGCGCAGGTGATGGAAAAGGAGACCGACCATGAGTGACTCGACCAACGTCAAGGACACGTCCGGCAATCTAGCCGAAATCAAGAACCTCAGCGTCTCGTTCATGACCGATGCGGGCTCCATCAAGGCCATCGACAAGGTGAACTTCACCATCCCGCGCAAGACCGTGGTCGGCGTGGTCGGCGAATCCGGCTCCGGCAAGTCGGTGACCGCCCGTTCGATCATCAAGCTGCTGCCCGAGACCGCCACCACGTCCGGTGCGATCTACCTGTCGAACCGTGCCGACTCCGAACGTCTTGACGTGCTGAGCCTGTCCGGTGAGGATCTGCGCCGCATGCGCGGCTCCGAAGCGGCCATGGTGTTCCAGGAGCCCAACTCGGTGCTCAACCCGGTGTACACCATCGGCTGGCAGATCGAGGAGGGCCTGCGTGCCCACGGCATGAAAGACAAGAAGGAGCGCCGGGCGAAGGCCATCGACATCCTCAAGAAGGTCGGCATCCCCGAGGCCGAGACCCGCATCGACTACTATCCCCACCAGTTCTCCGGCGGCCAGAAGCAGCGCATCGTCATCGCGATGGCGCTGGTGCTCAACCCCGGGCTGATCCTCGCCGACGAGCCGACCACCGCGCTCGATGTGACCGTGCAGGCCGAAATCCTCGACCTGCTGCGTCTCGCCCGCGACGAGTTCGACGCCTCCGTGCTGATCATCACGCACAACATGGGCGTCATCGCCGACATCGCCGACCAGGTGGTCGTGATGTACCGCGGCCATGTCGTCGAGCAGGGCGATGTGGAAAGCATCTTCTACCACCCCAGCCATCCCTACACCCAGCGCCTGCTGGCTGCGGTGCCGCGCATCGGCCAGAAGCTGGTCGTGCGCGATGTCGACGGCAAGCCGATCGACCGCACGTCGGATTGGCATGACGAGCCACTGGCCGTCGAGGCGAAGGGACTGACGATCACGTACCCCGGGCACCTGATGCAGCCCGACTTCGTGGCCGTAGACGGCATCGACTTCGCGATCCACCGTTCCGAAGTGCTCGGTCTGGTGGGGGAGTCCGGTTCCGGGAAATCCACCACCGGCCGCGCGATAGCCGGCCTGCAGAAAGTGAGCGGAGGCTCGCTCAATGTGCTCGGCGTCGAGATGAACGGCGTCAGGGAGCGTGATTTCAAGCCCAAGCGTGCCGACATCGGATTCGTGTTCCAGGATCCGGGCAGCTCGTTCAACCCGCTGATGACCATCGCGGAGAACGTCGCCGAACCGCTCATCGTGCACCGCAAGTACTCGTCGGTCGCTGACGCGAAGGAGTACGTGGGCGACCTGCTGGAGATGGTGCAGCTGCCGAGGGCGTACATGAGCCGATTCCCGCACGAGCTGTCGGGTGGCCAGCGGCAACGCGCCTCGCTGGCACGCGCGCTGGCGCTCAAGCCGTCGCTGCTGATCGCCGACGGGCCGACGAGCGCGCTCGACGTGTCGGTGCAGGCCAAGGTCCTTGAACTGTTCAAGAAGCTGCAGGTTGAGATCGGATTCGCCTGCCTGTTCATCACCCACGATCTGGCCGTGGTGGACATGCTCGCCGACCGTATCATGGTCATGCACAAGGGACGCATCGTCGAGCACGGCGACGCCAACGACATCATGCAGCGGCCGAGCAACCAGTACACGAAGAAACTGCTCGCCTCGCTGCCGGTTCCCGACCCGCGCGAACAGCAGAAGCACCGCGCCCACCTGCACGAGCTCCTGGCCGCCGAAAACGCGGCCTAGCCGCTAGCCCCAGCAGGATTACCGGTTCCGCCCCGCTGGCGGGAGGACACATATCGACTCCGCGCGAACGTCGTATGGGCGGGCGTGGTGCGACTAGTATAGGGAAGGAATTGTCAGTCGGTTTTCGAACGACACAGGTTTTCGAACAGTACGAAGGAGCGTCACACGATGAGTGAAGTCATCACCGAGAAGGACAAGGAATACGAGGCCCGCGAGGAGGCGAACGCCCCCGGCGCGGATCAGGCGATGAGCGACCGTGTGAACAACCGTTCGCTGCGCCCCAATTCCAGCGCCTTCATTGATTTCATGAAGACCGGTTGGGACGCCAGCGAACCGGAGATCGAGCCGCTCGAATCCTCGAAGTTCACGCCGGCGCGACTCGCCGCACTGGGCAAGGCGTTCCCCGGCGAGCGTCTGGTGATTCCGGCAGGCAGTCCCAAGGTGCGCAACAACGACTGCGATTACATGTTCCGCCCGGACACCACCTTCGCGTACTACACCGGCCTCGGCCAGGATTACGAGGCGGGTGCCGTGCTGGTGCTCAACCCTCTCGACCCGGATTCGCCCGAGGCGAAGGCCGGCAAGACGCATGAGGCCGAGCTGTTCGTCGCCCCGCGCGCCGACACCGCCACGCAGGACTTCTTCATGAACGCCCATTACGGCGAATACTGGGTGGGTCCTCGCGCCGGTCTCAAGGAAATGACCGCGATGACCGGCATCGAGACGCACGACATCGCCCAGCTGGCTGACGCGCTGTCCAAGGACGTCGGGGCCGAGGCCGGTGCGGTGCGCGTGCGCGTGATCAGCAACGCCGACCCGCAGGTCACGTCACTGGTCGAATCGATCCGTGAGGCCAACGGCTATACCGACCCGGACAAGAACAACGCAGCCGACGACAAGCTGCACGAGTTCGCCGCCGAAGCCCGCATGGTCAAGGACGAGTACGAGATCGGAGAGATGCGCAAGGCCGTCCAGGCCACCAAGCACGGCTTCGACCACATCCTTGCGAAGCTTCCCGAAGCGCTCGACAAGCCGCGCTCCGAGCGCATCCTCGAAGGCGCGTTCAACGCGGTGGCCCGCGAGGAGGGCAACGCGTTGGGCTACGATACGATCATCGCCTCCGGCGAGCACGCGCCGATTCTGCACTGGATGCGCAACACGGGCGTCGTGCGCAAGGGCGACATGCTGCTCATCGATGCCGGTGTGGAGGTCAACAGCCTGTACACGGCCGACATCACCCGCACGTTCCCGACCAACGGCAAGTTCACCGATTTCCAGCGCCGGCTCTACCAGGCGGTGCTGGACTCCCAGCAGGCCGGCTTCGAGGCCGCCAAGCCGGGCGCCACGTACTCCGACATCCATCACGCCTGCATGCGCGTGATCGCGCAGCGCCTGCACGACTGGGGGCTGCTGCCGGTGGATGTCGAGGAATCACTGTCGCCCGAAGGCCAGCAGCACCGCCGTTGGCTCGCCTGTGGCGTGGCGCACCACCTCGGACTTGACGTGCACGATTGCGCACAGGCTCGCTACGAGTCGTACCAAGGCGCGAAGATCGAACCCGGCATGATCTTCACCATCGAGCCCGGCCTGTACTTCCGCGAGGACGACCTGCTGATTCCGCCGGAATACCGCGGTATCGGCATCCGCATCGAGGACGACGTGCTGATGACCGAGAACGGCCCCGAATGGATTTCCGCGGGCATCCCGAAGCAGCCCGACGACGTCGAGCAGTGGATGGCCGACATGGCCGCAGGCTCCAAGGCCTGATTGTTCCGATACGATGCCGCCCCTTTCAACGGGGCGGCATCGTCGGTTGTACGCAATACAAGGAGGAATGCCCATGCCAACACCCGAATTCGTATTGGAGTTGCGCAAGAAGATCGGCCATGACCTGTTGTGGCTCAACGGGGTCACCGGCTGCGTGCTGGACGACCGGGGCCGCCTGCTGCTGGGCCGTCGCTCCGACACCGGCGAGTGGGCCATGGTCTATGGCATCAACGAGCCCGGTGAGCAGCCGGCGGATACGGTGGTGCGCGAGATCAAGGAGGAGACCGGCATCGACGCGGTCGTCACAGACCTGGTCGCCGTCACGTCGTCGTCACGCGTGATCACCTATGCGAACGGCGACAACACGATGTACATGGACCACTCGTTCCTGTGCGCTCTCAAGCCCGGCGGCAATGCCGAGCCGTATGTGGGGGACGAGGAAAGCCTGAACGTGGGCTGGTTCGAACTGGATGATCTGCCCGAGCCCCTGGCCGCCAGCACTGCGGAGCGGCTGAAGCTGTTCCGGCACTATCTCGACAACAAGCGCCGGGGTGACGCCCACGCGCTGTTCGTCGCCGACGGGGTGCAGCGCTAGCGGCGGGTCTGTTTGCGTCTCTAAGTGCGCGCCGAAACGATAAGTGCGCGAACATAGGGACGCAAACCAGGCCATTTGCGTCCCTAAGTGCGCACGGTTGTCGTTTCAGCGCGCACTTAAGGACGCAAACGAGCGCTACACGGTCGTCATAGGGGCTGACCGGTGTGACGTGCCGTCCGTCTCACTCGTCTTCCATGTCGGCGAGCTCATGCGCCGGGCAGGCAAGCGCAAGCACGGCCGTGGTCGCTATGAACGCGACGCCACTGAGGATGATTGCCCGCATGATCCATCTCCTATCGCGTGGTCTTCTCATCGGAGAGCCGAACCTTTCCTTATCAAGTACAGCACCATATAAGAGCTCGTTTCATGGGTTAGGTCATACGAACGGTCAATTTTTGGTGACGACTTCGTGAATTACGCCGTCATCGTGCCTGCGATTGGCGTCGCAATGACGCGGCGGCGACCTGCTGACCGGATATTGCCGTCGGCATATGACAGGACGACCATTAGAATGGCGTAACGGAACCATTGACGAGCAAACGAGGTCGATATCAGCATGTCTTTTGAGCATCCGAACCGCAACAACGAGTCCATCCGCGACGTGGAGCGCGACATCATGCGCCGCCCGCCGGAGCACAACACCACGAATCTGGATCTGGACCGGATGAACCTCATGCTCGACGTGCTCGGCCATCCGGAGCACTCGTTCCGTGTGATCCACGTCACCGGCACGAACGGCAAGGGGTCGACCGCCCGCATGGCCGAGGCCCTCTGCCGGGCGTATGGGCTGCGCACCGGCCTGTATACGTCGCCGCATCTGGAACGTATCAACGAGCGCATCGCCATCGACGGGCAGGAGCTGAGCGATGACGATTTCGTGGACATGTGGGATCAGATCAAGGATCTGGTCGCCATCGTCGACGCGAAGATGGCCGAGTCCGGCCGTCCCCCGATGAGCTTCTTCGAGGTGCTGACGTCGATGGCCATCTGGAAGTTCGCCGACGCGCCGGTCGACGTTGCCGTCGTCGAGGTCGGCATGGGCGGCCTGTGGGACGCGACGAACGTGCTGGACGCGGACGCGGCCATCATCGGCCCGGTCGATATGGATCACATGCAGTGGCTTGGCGACACCGTCGAGCAGATCGCCACCGAGAAGGCCGGTATCATCAAGCCGAACTGCACCGCCATCATCGGGCCGCAGCCGCATGAGGAGCGGGTCATGCCGATTCTGATGGAGGCCGCCGAGCGCAACCATGCGACGCTGGTACGCGACGGCTATGAGATGGAGGTCACGGACCGCGTGCCTGCGGTCGGCGGCCAGATCGCCACGCTGCACACGCCGAACGGGGTGTACGAGCAGGTGCCGATCGCCAAGTTCGGCGAGCATCAGGCACACAACGCGCTCGCCGCGCTCGCGGCCGCGGAGGCGGTCATCCCGGTCAACGGGCCGTTGAACGGCGACCTGGTCGGGCAGGCGCTGCAGGGCGTCAAGGTGCCCGGCCGCATAGAGCAGATCCGCACGTCGCCGACGATCATCCTTGACGGCGGACACAACGTGAACGCGGCCGAGGCGCTGCGCAAGGCCATCGAGGAAAGCTACGACTTCACACAGCTGGTCGGCGTCGTCGCGATGATGGGCGACAAGCAGGTGGAGGAGTATCTCGGCGTGCTGGAGCCGATCCTGAGCCAGGTCGTCGTCACCGAGAACTCGTGGCGCGACCGCGTCATGCCGGCCGAGGAACTGGAGAAGATCGCCGTCCAGGTGTTCGGCCGCGACCGTGTCATCCGCGAGGACAGCCTGCCAGACGCCATCCAGAAAGCGGTCGACATGGTGGACGTCGAGGATGAGACCGGAGTCGGCTACGGCCGTGGCGTGCTGGTCTGCGGCAGTTTCGTCACCGCCGGAGACGCGCGCACGCTGCTCAAGGAGCGGATGAACGCCGACCTCGCCAAGCCGAAGGCCGAGCGTGTCAATCCCTCGGTGGGCGAGCCCGAGCCGCGCACCGGCGCCGGAGACCCTGCACGGTCCGGGGTGGAATCGGACGCCGACACGGACTTCGCCACCGATGCGAACCCCGATTTCAACGAGAACGACTTCGGCGATTTCGGCTTTGACAAGGCCGCCAAGGAGGCCGCCAAGGAGGCGGATGCCGCCGACGGCGGTCCCAAGGGCGGACAGGCCTAGTTGACATGTATCTCAAGGAACTCACGCTGCGCGGCTTCAAATCGTTCGCATCCGCCACGACGCTGCGATTCGAGCCGGGCATCACCGCGGTCGTCGGTCCGAACGGTTCCGGCAAGTCGAACATCGTCGACGCGCTCACCTGGGTGATGGGTGAACAGGGCGCGAAGAACCTGCGCGGCACGTCGATGGAGGACGTGATCTTCGCGGGAACGTCCTCCCGCCCGCCACTCGGCCGCGCACAGGTGAGCCTGACGATCGACAACACCGACCACACGCTGAACATCGACTACAGCGAGGTGACGATCAGCCGCACCATCTTCCGCAACGGGGGTTCCGAATACGCGATCAACGGCTCGGCCTGCCGTCTGCTCGACATCCAGGAGCTGTTGAGCGACACCGGGCTCGGGCAGCAGATGCACGTGATCGTCGGGCAGGGGCGGCTGGACGCGATTCTGAGGGCCGATCCCAGCGGCCACCGCGCGTTCATCGAAGAGGCCGCGGGCATCCTCAAGCACCGCAAGCGCAAGGAACGTGCGCTGCGCAAGTTGGCGAACACTGAAACGAACCTGTCGCGGCTCGACGACCTGCTGAGCGAGATACGACGGCAGCTCGGGCCGCTTGGCCGGCAGGCGCGTATCTCGCGCAGGGCCGACAGCATCCAGGTGACGTTGCGCGATGCGCAGAGCCGCCTGTACGCCGACGATGCCGTCGCCGCGATGGCGAAGCGCGACGCGGTGCGCGGCGAGCTGGCTTCGGTGCGTCACGACCTGCAGGCCGCGCAATCGGAGCTCGTCCGGGTCAAGGTGCGCATCGAACAGATCGAATCGCTGAGCGCGCAATCCAGCCCGGCACTCGCGCGAATCAACCAGACCTGGCATGAGATGTCTCAGATACAGGAACGGCTGAAATCGTTGTCCTCACTGGCCGGCGAACGCGGACGGTCGCTGCTCGGGCAGCTGGTGACCTCTCTCGGCGAGGACCCCGACATGCTGAACAAGCGGGCGGAGGAACTGGAATCGCAGGCGCGGCGGCAGTCGGAGACAGTCAACGACATGCGCATCGTGCTCGACAAGGCGATACAGGAGCGCGCCGACGACGAGAAAAAACTCGCCTCGGTGCGGCAGACCCTGGCGGAGCTGCGCAAAAGCGCCCAGCAGCGCGACTTGCAGATCGCGAACCTCAACGCGCTGATAGCCCGCGAGGAGGCGGCCTCCGAACTTGCAGACACACGCGCCAAGGATTTCACCGCGCAGCGCGAAACACTCCAGACCCAGTTGTCGCAGGCGCGCTCGCAGTGCGAGTCGTTGGAACGCGAGGCCGACAACGGCGACGATGACGGCGGCAAGGCGCTGGAACAGGCGCGGGCCGATCTCGCCAAGCGGCAGGAGGCGCTTGACGACGCGCTCGCGCGGCAACGGGACGTCGACGGTTCGATCATCACGCTGCAGGCCAAAGCCGACGCGCTGCGCGACACGCTGGAATCGCGCAACGCCTCCGGCACTCTCGAACAGGACGATCAGGTGGCCGCGATGGGGCGGCTCGCCGATTTCATCCACGTCGAGGAAGGCTGGGAGGAGGCCATCGCCCACGCGCTGGACGCGTTCTCGGGCGCCATCGTGGTGCCGGGGGAGCGCAACCTCCTGCATGCGCTGCGCAAGGCGAAGCAGGATCGTCTGGGCAAGGCCGTGCTCGTGATGTCCGACGCGGCTGAAAGCGGTGCCGGTGCCCCGGAACAGGTGGCCGTCGCTGAAGAGAACGATGGTTCGCCATATCGGACGCCGTGTGCGGCCGGCACGATGGTGTCGGCGAATCCGGATGCACCGAACCCGGGCCGAGCCGCGGGGGTCGTCGGCGCGGTGCGGCTGCTGCTCAACGACGTCGTCGCGGTCGAGACGATGGATGAGGCCGTGCGGATGGTCCACGACGGCGGATGGGCGCAGGCCATCACCCGCGACGGGGAGGTCGTCAACCCGGTGGGTGCCGTGGGCGGTTCATCACTGTCGCAAAGCGACCTGTCCTTGGCAGCGAGGCGGGATAAGGCGCTGAAGCGGATTACGGTGCTGCAAGGGCAGCTGGACGACATCACGCGGCAGGTTGGCGAGGCCCGTCAGCGGCGGGGGCCGGGGGGGGGAATCCCGGAT
>OAWA01000803.1_pt1 | contig 18818 bp, 10 predicted proteins | sample 1516971 | NCBI WGS metagenome assembly OAWA01 (sample SAMEA2580097, study PRJEB22360) | human gut metagenome | biome: human gut; feature: human-associated habitat; material: faeces | place: Denmark | collected 2008/2010
AACAGGGCGGAGCGGGAGCATGTGAAGCAGCGGCTGAGGAAGCTCCGGCAGAAGAACCGGCTGAGACACCGGCTGAGTAATTAATTCAAAGAGGACAAACCGAAACAAAATATGGAGGTAAATGAAATGGCAAAATTAACAACAGCTGAATTTATTGAAGCTATCAAAGAATTATCTGTATTAGAGTTAAACGAATTAGTAAAAGCATGTGAAGAAGAATTTGGTGTATCCGCAGCAGCAGGCGTTGTAGTAGCAGCGGCTGAAGAAAAGACTGAGTTCGACGTTGAGCTTGTAGCAGCAGGCGCTTCCAAAGTTAAAGTTATCAAAGTCGTTCGTGAAATTACAGGACTTGGATTAAAAGAAGCAAAAGACCTTGTTGACAACGCTCCGAAGGTAGTAAAAGAAGCAGTATCCAAAGAGGAAGCTGAAGAAATCAAAGCGAAACTCGAAGGAGAAGGCGCAGAAGTTAACATTAAATAATTTTTGCAAAGCAATCAGGCAGGATTCCGATGGGATCCTGCCTCTTTTGGTTTTTGGACGGCCGGGGACTGGTCAGAGTGGCCTGCTCCTGGTAAAATGAAAGAAAGGACCGATACTTCAGAAGGTCATAGGACGGTATAGGGAGGGCAAGGTAAGATTGAGCAGAAACAGAAAGAAAAAGGCAGAATTCCGGTATTACCGGATGCCGGAAAACCGGACGGTAGTGGCTCTTTTGGGAGAAAAGTGGCGTCAGAACTACGGGCGCGATATTGACTATCTCCATTTCCATAATTATCTTGAGATCGGCTATTGCCATGAGGGGAAGGGCGCAATGGTGATCGGAGATGATGAATATTATTTTGAAGGAGAAGGTGAACTGACGGTAATCCCGAGTAATTATCTGCATACAACCAACAGTGATCCGGGAAATATCAGCTATTGGGAGTATCTGTTTGTAGATGTGGAGCAGATGCTGAACAAGATGGTTCCCGGATCACCGAGGTATGTAGAGCAGATGCTGCACCAGGTCAACCAGAGGGCGATCTTTACTAACCGTGGTAAGGCCCCGGAACTGACGGAGAGTATCAAGAATATTATTGAGATTATGCGAAGAGGAGAGCCGTTCTATCAGGAAGAAGCAGAAGGGGAGATGCTTGCCTTTCTTTCCAAAATTGCAAGAGAAAATGGAAATATACAAGGGGGAGGAAGCGTAAATATGCGTGAGAAAGCCAAGATCAGCAATCTGGTCTCCAGATCCCTCGATTATATCAGTGATCATTACCGGGAGCAGATCAAGGTCGGTGATATTGCCAAGCGTCTTCACCTGAGCGAGACGCATTTTCGAAGGGTGTTCACACAATACATGGGTGTAAGCCCTCTGGAGTATATCAATATAGTGAGGATTCGGTCTGCGTGTGAATATCTGATCAAGACGGATGATTCGATTGCCGCGATCGCGGAGAAATGCGGATATTATACAAGCTCTACATTTAACCGCAATTTCCACAAGACCGTAGGGATGACGCCGGAAGAGTGGAGAAAGAAACCGGAAAATTATGAACGGAAGCTGCTGGAATTCAACGTACATTCAGAGGAGGGATGGTAGCATGTATGCAATAAGAATAACAGAACAGGTGACAAGAAAGAAGAAGGCGGGGACAGGTTTTTTGAAGGTGTTGATGATTGCCTTTGGTGTGTTTTTTGTGCTTTTAGGGATTGTTTTTTCCAGGGGATTTATGCTGTCGGGATTTCTGCTGATCTGTCTTTACCTGGCCTATGATTTTTTTAGCCAGAAGGAATATGAGTACACGATGGAAGGAACACATTTTTCGATTGATATGATTACAGGGAAGCGTCATCGCAGACAGATGCATGAACTGGATCTGAACAAACTGGAAGTTGTGGCTCCGCACTGGCATGACAAGGTGGCAAAGTACCGGAAAAAGGGTGGAACAGAGCACATTCCAAAGTATGATTACACATCGTATGATGATGATATCCCTTACTACACGATGATCATAGGAGAGGGGCGGGAGAAGGTGAAACTTCTACTGGACTTAAATGATGAGATGCTGCGTGCATTAAAAACGCTTTTTCCTGAGAAGGTCTTTTTTGCATAAAGAAAAGGAAACGAATCGGATCCAAAAGATAAAAAAAACGGAAGATCAGATAAAAACAGAAAGAATATGAGGGGATAAGAAAATATTTTCAGCCTAATAGTGTGCAAAGTGGATAGAAAAAGCGGGAAAATGAAGAAAAAAGTGTACTGAGCAGACAAAAATGGTTGAAAATGCATAATATATGTGTGAATATGCGTAAATTGGGAAAGCATGTGTTGATATAATAAATCGTAGGAGATGTCTGGAGAGACAGAATCGGACATGAAGATAGGAGGTATTATTATGAAAAGAAAGTGGCTTTCCATTTTACTTGTTGGGGCAATGACACTGTCCCTTACGGCTTGTGGATCTTCCGACAGTAAAGATGAAAAGAAGAGCGAAGAAGGCGGACACAAATTATCAATTATGGCATGGGATCCGGCGTTCAATATTCCGGCGATCCAGGCTGCGGCGGACGACTACAAAGAAAATGTAGATTCCGAATTTGAACTGGAAATTCTGGAGCAAGGCGGATCTAAGGATGTTGAGACAGCGATCACAACGGCAGGATCAGCAGGTGATTACTCCAATCTTCCGGATATCGTACTTTTCCAGGATCACTACATCCACAGATATGTAGCTGATTACCCGGATGCATGGACGCCACTTGGCGACATCGATATCAACTGGGATGATTTCGCAGCGGAGAAGATTGACTACTCAACCATTGACGGGGAACACTACGGAGTTCCAGTAGACAATGGTACTGTTGTATGTGCATACCGTATCGATCTTCTTGAGCAGGCCGGGTATACGATTGATGACCTTACAGGATGTACATGGGACAAGTTTATGGAAGTTGGGAAAGCGGTCAAGGAAAAAACCGGAAAAGCCCTGCTTTGTATGAACTCTGACGGAAATGACCTCCCTTACATAATGATGCAGGCAGAGGGCGTATCTCAGTTCAAGGACGGCAAACCGTATATCACAGAGAATGAAACACTTGTAACCATCGTTGAGAAGCTCGTAGAGATGGCAAAAGAAGGAATCCTTCTGATGCCGAACAGTTGGTCTGATTATACAGACAAGGCAATTCAGGGCGACCAGGTTGCTGGTGTTATGAATGGTAACTGGATTCTTCCTACAATCGAAAAAGTAGAGGCAAACAGCGGTAAATGGGAAATCACCACCATGCCGACACTGGAAGGCGGAGAGGGTTATGCAAGTAACGGTGGTTCTTCCCTTTACATTACATCCAACTGTGGAAATATTGATCTTGCAAAAGATTTCCTTGCATACACATTTGGCGGAAGCACAACGACATATGACAACGCTCTGAGAGACGGCGGCGTGATTTCTACCTATGCTCCGGCAGGTGAGACAGAAGTCTACAATGAAGGTGTTGAATTCTTCAACAATCAGCCGATCTACGCTGATATCGTTGAGATGGGAACACACGTACAGAAAGTAGAGCAGAGTGATTTCCACTACGCGGCACGTGATTATGTGGGATCAGCAATCGTAAAGATCATCAACGGAACAGATACAATGGATGCACTGAAAGAAGCAGAAGATCAGTTGAACTTTGATATGGGCAACTAGTCATCAGGAATCATCGTAGAAGAAAGTATCAGTTAAGATAACGAGGGGCGAGTTTTTGTTCCTCGTTGTCATTCAAACGAAGGAAAGGGAGGGACTCCAGTGAAATCAAAGAAAAAAATGAATCTGCTGGCAAAACAATCGGCATCCGGATGGGTTTTCCTCACCCCGGCGACGATTTTGATCGCAGTCATGGCGTTCTGGCCGATGATTCAGGCGTTCATCATGTCGCTGCAGACCGGTTCCAGTGCGAACATGAAATGGTCCGATCCGATTTTTAACAACTACACAAGGATGTTTTCAGATAAGCTGTTTCTGACATCGGTAAAAAATACGTTTTTGTATCTGCTGATCCAGGTGCCGATCATGTTGGTACTCGCCATCCTGCTGGCTCAGCTTCTGAACAATAAGGATCTGAAACTAAAAGGATTTTTCCGTACATGTATTTTCCTTCCATGTGCTACGTCACTGGTATCCTATTCTTTGATTTTTAAATCATTGTTTGCGACAGACGGTTTGATCAACGTAATTCTGGTTCATTTGGGAATTTTAGAATCCAACTACAATTTCCTCGGGAATGCGGCAAGCGCAAAGGTCGTTATTATTATGGCCCTGATCTGGAGATGGACAGGGTACAATATGGTGTTCTACCTTGCCGGCCTGCAGAATATCGAATACTCTGTATACGAGGCGGCGAAAATTGACGGAGCCAACGGGTGGAAGACATTCTGGAACATCACTGTCCCGCTTCTGAAGCCCACGATCATTATGACATTTATTATGTCCATCAACGGAACCCTGCAGTTGTTTGACGAGTCCGTCAATCTGACAAACGGCGGTCCGGCAAATGCGACAATTACGATGTCACATTATATTTACAACAGTACGTTCGGAAAAGGTGTCGCGAACTTCGGATATGCGACAGCGATGTCCTTCTTTGTATTTATTATTGTTGCGATCCTGGCGTTTATCAATATGAAGGTAGGTGATACGCGTGACTAAGAAAAAGAATAGAAGTATGGTTCAGAGAAGATTGATTCCTACATATATATTCCTCGTTATTGTAGCGTTTTTCTCAGTTTTCCCGTTTTACTGGATGATTTCCGCGGCCACGAATGAATCTATCGATGTGGCCAGAGGGAAACTTGCGATTGGCGGACATTTCATGGAGAATTTCCACAATCTGGTATCCGGCAATGATCTTTGGGGCGCGATGGGAAATTCTGCGCTGTATGCGATTACCCAGACAGTGCTTGCTATTTTGATCTGCTCTCTGGCAGGGTTTGGATTTGAGCTTTACCACGATAAGAAAAAGGATATCCTGTTTTCGGTCCTGCTGCTTGCGATGATGATCCCGCAGGTCGCAACGATGATTCCTCTATTTAAACTTTTATCCGGTGCTAAACTTTTGAACTCTGTATGGGGCTTTGTACTTCCGTCTTTGTCGACGCCGTTTTTGATTATGATGTTCCGGCAGAATTCGCGTAACTTCCCAATCGACGTGATGGAAGCCGCGCGTATTGACGGCCTGAGTGAGATTGGTATTTTTGTGAAGATGTATATGCCGATGATGAAGGCGACTTACGCGGCAGCGGCAGTTATCACATTTATGAATGCATGGAATTCATATCTGTGGCCGAAGGTAATTATGACGACTCCGGATTCACAGACAATGCCAATGTTGATTTCAAACCTGGCGTCCGGATATACAACGGACTACGGAATGTTGATGGTAGGGGTTCTTTTCTGCTCTATTCCTACGATGATTGTTTTCTTCATTCTCCAGAAGCAATTTGCAGAAGGTATTACAGGAGCTGTAAAATAATAGACAGAGTACCCGCATAAAGCAGTAGGCTGCCGCAAATGCGGCGGCCTGTTTTAGTATAATAAGACACCATATATCATAGAAAAAGAGAGGTAAATATGAACAGACAATTTGATTACGCAAATGTAAAAAATCCGGAATATTTCTGTGACGGTAGAATGGAGGCTTATTCTGACCATGCATACTATGCGTCCGAAACCGATATGGTGGATGGGGAAAGCCTGTTTGCCGAAAGTTTAAATGGGATTTGGAAATTTCACTATGCGAGGAACTATGGCGCGGTGATCCGGGGATTTGAGAAAGAGGAATACTGTTGTGCATCCTGGGATGATATCCGGGTGCCGGCTCATATCCAGATGGAAGGGTATGACGTCCCACAGTATGCCAATACACAGTATCCATGGGAAGGTCGGGAGGATATCCGGCCGGGGGAGATCCCGGAATATTTTAATCCGGTGGCAAGCTATGTGAAATATTTCTCTGTCCCGGAACGGATGAAAGGGAAGAGGATCTTCGTTTCCTTCCAGGGAGCGGAAAGTGGTCTGGCAGTTTGGTTGAATGGAGTTTTTATAGGGTACAGTGAGGACAGTTTTACACCTTCTGATTTTGAGTTGACAGGCTATCTGAAAGAGGGGCAAAATAAACTGGCGGTTCAGGTATATAAGTGGACAGCCGGAAGCTGGTGTGAGGATCAGGATTTCTACCGTTTTTCCGGACTTTACCGGGACGTATTTCTGTACACTGTACCGAATGTACATATCCGTGACCTCAGGATCAGGGCAATTCCGGACGAGACACTTCAGAAAGCAGAATTGGAGATTGTTTCTTGCACCTGGGGAGAAGGAAAAGCGAGATTTGTCCTTTCGCGTCACGGAAAAGTATTTGTAGATGAGGAAAAAGAGCTGAACGGAGAAAACCGATTTGTGTGGGAGGTAGACCACCCTGCGCTCTGGAGTGCGGAAGTGCCGAATCTTTATGATCTGATGATTACAGTAACCGGAAAAGACGGGGCTGTGACAGAACTGATTCCGGAGAAAGTCGGATTTAGAAGATTTGAGATGAAAGACCACATGATGACTTTGAACGGAAAGCGGATTGTGTTTAAGGGAGTGAACCGCCACGATTTCAGTTCTGTCGGGGGACGTCATGTATCCGAGGAAGAGCTGCGGAAGGATCTCACAGTGATGAAGCAGAATAATATAAATGCGATCCGTACAAGTCATTATCCGAACGGTTCTCTGCTTTATCGTCTCTGCGATGAATATGGCCTCTATCTGATTGATGAAACCAATATGGAAACACATGGGAGCTGGGATACGGTTCGCGCAGATGGCGACGACGACTATATTGTACCAAATGACAGGCCGGAATGGCTGCCGCTTCTCCTGGACAGGGAGAATTCCATGTACCAAAGAGATAAGAACCATCCGTCGATTCTCATCTGGTCCTGCGGAAATGAGTCCTACGGTGGAAAAGATATTTACGAAATGTCACAGTTTTTCCGCAAGGAGGATCCGACCAGGCTGGTACATTATGAAGGTGTATTTAACGACCGCAGATATAATGATACGAGCGACATGGAAAGTCAGATGTATACTCCGGTGGAGAAAATCAAAGAATTTCTTGCAAAAGACAGGAGCAAGCCGTTTATCTGCTGTGAATATACCCATGCCATGGGGAATTCCTGCGGAGCAATGCATAAGTATACGGATCTGACGGACACAGATCCATTGTACCAGGGAGGCTTTATCTGGGATTATATCGATCAGACCATTTATAAGAAAGACCGGTATGGACAGGAATTCCAGGCGTATGGAGGAGATTTTGGCGAGAGGCCGACCGACTATAATTTCAGCGCGAACGGCATCGTCTATGGAGGAGACAGAGAGCCGTCCCCGAAGATGCAGGAAGTAAAATATAATTATCAGAATATTACGGCGAAGGTTTCCGAAAACAGGGTGACGATCATCAATAAGAATCTGTTTCTGAACACGAACGCATTCGACTGTGTTGTTCTCGTGGAGAGAAATGGAAAAGCGCTTCGACAGATCAAGATGGAGACGGAGGTAGAGCCGCTTGGTGAAAAGACCTATCCGCTTCCGTTTGCGAAGGAAACTCTGCCGGGAGAGTATACGGTTACCGTTTCTTTCCGGCTGAAGGAAGACCAGATCTGGGCAAAAGCCGGACATGAGGTGGCGTTTGGACAGTATGTCTACCGTATCCAGGGGGAGAAAAAGCTGTGTAAGCGTCCGGTTAAAGTGATCCGGAGTAAACATAATATTGGGGTCAGAGGTGAGTGTTTTGAAGTGATTTTCTCTGTTTTGGATGGTGGACTGGCATCCTACCGGTATGCCGGGAAAGAGATGATTAAAGAAATACCGAAGCCAAACTTCTGGAGGGCACCTGTGGACAATGACCAGGGTAACCAGATGCCAAAACGTTATGCACAGTGGAAGATTGCCAGTATGTATGCCGGACACAAAGATTACCGAGGCGCTGACTGCTGTAAAGTCTTGGAGCCGAAAGTGGAGGTAAAAGAGTATTCGGTCCGTGTGACCTACACATATTTGATGCCGACGACCCCGGACAGTCAGTGTCAGGTGGCGTATGAAGTGTACGGAGATGGAACTGTGCAGACGACACTTTCTTATGATCCGGTAAAGGAGCTGGGCGATATGCCGGAATTTGGTCTGATGTTCAAGCTGGACGCGGATTATGACCATGTGACCTGGTATGGCTTGGGACCGGAGGAGACTTATGCGGACCGAAAGAAAGGGGCAAAGCTTGGAGTATATCAAAATCTTGTTCAGGATAATTTGGCAAGGTACATTGTGCCGCAGGAATGTGGGGCAAAAGAGGAAGTCCGTTATGCATCTGTGACAGACAGAAGCGGAAGAGGTATGCTGTTTGAGATGGACGAGAAGAGCGGACCGATGATGTTCTCCGCGCTCCCATATACGCCGCATGAAATGGAAAACGCGAAACATGTGTACGAATTGCCTCAGGTGCATTACACGGTGGTACGTGCGGCGCTCGGGCAGATGGGAATTGCGGGAGACGACAGTTGGATGTCCTTTACTCATCCGGAATACTTACTGAATGTAGAGGGAAAGATGGAATTTACGTTCCGTTTCCGTGGAATATAGGAATGACAGGGAGGACGATTGATGTTAGGTGGGAGAATCCTTTACGGGGGTGACTACAACCCGGATCAGTGGCTGGAACATCCGGAAGTACTGGAACAGGATGTGCGGCTTATGAAAGAATCGAAAGTCAACTGCGTAAGCCTGGGCATTTTTGCCTGGGCTGCGCTGGAACCGGAGGAAGGAGTCTATCAGATGGACTGGCTTGACCGGCTTATCACCAGAATGGAGGAGGAAGATATTCAGATCATTTTAGCTACTCCATCTGCCGCCATGCCGCACTGGTTGACGCAGAGGTACCCGGAAGTAATGCAGGTACAGGCGGACGGCCGCCGCAACCTGCCGGGGAAACGTCACAATTTCTGCTATACTTCTCCTGTCATGCGTGAAAAGACGAAGGCGATAGACAGAGAACTTTCCAGGCGGTTTGGCAGAAGGAAGAATGTGATCTTGTGGCATATTTCCAATGAGCTGGGCGGAAATTTTGCGGACTCAGTCTGCCATTGTGAGTATTGTCAGGCTGCGTTTCGCAAGTGGCTGAAGAAAAAATATGGGACGATGCAAAATCTTAACCAGGCGTGGTGGAATTATTTTTGGAGCCATAATTATACGGATTGGGAACAGATTCACAGCCCGGTGCCGAATGGGGAGACGACCAGCACGGCACTTCTGTTGGACTGGCGGAGATTTTCGACCGAGCAGATCCATGATTTTTATCAGATGGAAGTGCAGGCGGTCAGAGAATACTCAGAACTTCCGGCGACAACCAATTTTATGTATTTCTTTAAGGGGCTGGATTACAACAGGATGAAACACGGAGTGGACGTCATTTCTTGGGACAATTATCCGTTTTGGCATAAACGAAAGGATGAAGTGCCCTCTGCGGTGAAAGCGGCGGCCAATCATAATATCATGCGTGCGCTGAAAAGGCAGCCGTTTCTCCTGATGGAGAGCACGCCTTCGGCTGTAAGCTGGAGGGAGTACAATCCTCTGAAAAGGCCGGGTATGAATATGTTGGCCGGGATGCAGGCCATCGCTCATGGTTCTGATTCCGTTTTGTATTTCCAGTGGAGAAAGGGACGTGGAGGATATGAAAAATTCCACGGTGCGGTGCTTGACCATAAGAATGGGACAAATACGAGAGTATTCCGGGAAGTGACTGAGCTGGGAGAACGGCTTGCAGGATTGGGAGAAAAGATCCAGGGAACAGTCAACAGGCCAAAGGCCGCTATTCTTTTCGATTGGGAGAACTGGTGGGCGGTAGAGGACACTCAGGGACCGCGGTTGGATATCAAGTATGTGAAGACGATTCTTTCTCATTATCGTGCGTTCTGGGAGCAGGGGATTGAGGCAGACCTTATTGGGATGGATGAGCCGCTTGATGATTATCTTCTTGTATCGGCCCCGATGAATTATCTGTACAAAGATGGATATGCGGATCGTGTTCGTGCGTTTGTGGAATCTGGCGGCGTGTTTGTAACAACCTGTTTTAGCGGGATGGTGAATGAGACGGATCTTTGTTTTACAGAGCAGCATCCGCTGGAGGACGTGCTTGGCGTCATACAAGAAGAAATTGACGCACCGTCCGAGGAGTTTGAGAACAGCTTTCACTATGATGGAAAGACGTATCCGGCAAAATTCCTGTGTGAAATCTCGCATGCGAAAGAGGATACGGAGGTGCTTGCGTCTTACGAGGAAGATTTTTATGCAGGGTATCCGGCTGTGACCTGTCATCCGTTTGGAAAGGGATCTGCCTTTTATCTGGCGGCAGGTTCCGATCAGGAGTTTTTGAGGGTGTTTTACCGTGATGTGTTCCGAAAAGCCGGAGTGGAAAATGCCCTTCGGGCAAAGCTTCCATATGGGGTGACAACGGCAGAACGTATTGCGGATGATGGAACGAGGATTGTATTTGTGATGAATTTCAAAAATGAACCGGTCATCGTGGAAGATATCGGAATCTGGACAGATGCGGAAACTCAGGAACAGTATGAGGATGCTCTGCAGATGAAGCCGTTCGAGTGCCTTGTACTGACAAAACAGAAAACGAATGGTAATTGAGCTTGATTGCCAAGAGAGCGCAAACATAATAAGATAGAATGACCAGGGAGACGTGTTCTTATGAAAAGGAGCGCGCCTCCCTGGTCTTTTCATTGGTGTGAGGGATGGGATGGGTTAGATTACGGAGCCGAGAACTTCTTTTAATTCGGTAGCAGATCTTTTGAGCTTTTCCAGCTCGTCCGGACTAAGGGGGATCTCAAGCACCTGTTCAGCCCCTTTTCCGGATACGATAGTAGGTACGCTGATACAGAGATCACGTAGACCATACTCGCCGTTTAGAAGACTGGAAACAGGGAGAACGGAATGTTCGTTGCGAATGATGGATTCGGCGATCCGGCTGACAGCCATAGCAACACCATAATAGGTAGCTCCCTTGCGGTCGATGATTTCATAGGCACTGTCACGGACCGTATGGTAGATTCGGTTCATGGCTTGTTCATGGTCGTAATGTCCCCGAAGTTTGCAGAAGTCGTTGATGCTGATGCCGGAGACATTGGAACTGCTCCAGACGGCAAGTTCACTGTCGCCGTGTTCGCCGATAATATAAGCATGGACACTGCGGCTGTCTACGGTGAGATGTTCGCTTAAGAGGTAACGAAAACGGGCGGAATCCAGGACAGTACCGCTTCCAAGTACCCGTTCTTTTGGGTAGCCGGAAAGCTTCAGGGCCGCATAGGTCAGGATGTCTACCGGATTGGCGACGATCAGCAGGATGCCTTCAAAGTCTCGTTTTGTGATCTCCGGGATAATGGTCTTGAAAATGGCGATATTTTTGTGGACAAGATCAAGCCTTGTCTCACCCGGTTTTTGATTGGCACCTGCGGTGATGATGATCAGAGCGCAGTCGCTGATATCATCATAGGATCCTGCGTAAATGTGCATTGGAGAAGTAAAAGGTCTGCCGTGGCTTAAATCCATGGCTTCACCCTCCGCTTTTTTTTGATCGGCATCGATAAGCACAAGTTCTGAAAATAATCCTTTGTGTACCAGACTGAATGCAGTGGACGCTCCCACAAATCCACACCCAATGATGGCGGCTTTTCTGATATTGATCATATGGTTGACCTCCTTGAGTATATTCATTGATAAAAACAATAATAGTTTCTGTTTCAAAGTAGCATAAAGGATAATGTAAGACAAGGGGGCAAAAAAAGAAAAAAATCCTTGACACACGGAAAGGGCTTGTGATACAATAAAATGCACTATTGTGGGGAGGTGGGCTGTAAAAAGGGCTGAGATAGCACTTTAACCCCCACAATATACTATGAAAACTGGTGATTTTCACGAGAATAATAATACAAGGAGTGAAACGTCAATGGAGAAAAACAGAATTCGTCCCATGAAAAGCGGAAGAAGTTCCCGGATGACCTATTCCAGACAAAAAGAAGTTCTGCAGATGCCAAATCTGATTGAAGTTCAGAAGGATTCTTATCAGTGGTTTCTTGATGAGGGTCTGAAAGAAGTGTTCGATGATATTTCACCGATCACGGATTACAGCGGACAGTTGAGTCTGGAATTTGTTGATTTTACATTATGCGAAGATGATGTGAAGTACACGATCGAGGAATGCAAAGAGCGGGATGCGACTTATGCAGCGCCTTTGAAAGTAAGAGTAAGGCTTTATAATAAGGAAACGGATGAGATCAACGAGCACGAGATCTTTATGGGCGATCTTCCTATTATGACAAAGACAGGCACCTTTGTTATCAATGGTGCGGAACGTGTTATCGTAAGCCAGCTTGTGCGTTCCCCTGGTATCTACTACGGAATCGCGCACGATAAGATTGGTAAAGAGCTCTATTCCTGTACAGTCATTCCGAACCGTGGCGCATGGCTGGAATATGAGACAGACTCTAATGACGTTTTCTATGTAAGAGTAGATAGAACAAGAAAGGTACCGATTACTGTGCTGATCAGAGCGCTTGGTGTCGGCACAAACCCGGAAATCCTTGAGATGTTTGGCGAGGAGCCGAAAATCCTTGCAAGCTTTGGCAAAGATACGGCGGAGAACTACCAGGAAGGCCTTCTTGAGCTCTACAAGAAGATTCGTCCGGGTGAGCCACTTGCGGTAGACAGTGCGGAGAGCCTGATTACAAGTATGTTCTTTGATCCGAGACGATATGATCTGGCGAAAGTCGGACGTTACAAATTTAATAAAAAATTACTCCTTAAAAATAGAATCACGGGACAGATTCTCGCGAGAGAGGTGTTCAGTCCATTGACAGGTGAAATTCTCGCTGAGGCGGGAACTGAGGTGACAAGGGAACTCGCTGACACGATTCAGAACAATGCAGTGCCGTTTGTATGGATCAGCCGTGAAGGAGAGGACAGAGATATCAAGGTTCTTTCCAATATGGCGGTAGATCTGAAAGAAGCAGCCGGCATTGATCCTGGGGAGGTAGGCGTTTCTGAGCTTGTATACTACCCTGTCCTTGCGGACCTAATGGAAGAGGCGGCAGGTGATGCAGAGGAGCTTAAGGAAGCCATCAGAAAGAATCTTCACGAGCTGGTTCCGAAGCATATTACAAAGGAGGACATCTTCGCGTCCATCAATTACAATATACATCTGGAATACGGCCTTGGAAATGACGACGATATTGACCATCTTGGAAACAGGCGTATCCGGGCGGTTGGAGAGCTGTTGCAGAACCAGTACCGGATCGGACTCTCCCGTTTGGAAAGAGTTGTCCGTGAGAGGATGACGACCCAGGATCTGGAGGGAATTTCTCCGCAGTCTCTGATCAATATTAAGCCGGTGACGGCTGCGGTGAAAGAATTTTTCGGTTCCTCCCAGTTGTCCCAGTTCATGGATCAGAACAATCCGCTCGGTGAGCTGACGCACAAGAGACGTCTGTCTGCACTCGGACCGGGAGGTCTTTCCAGAGACCGTGCCGGATTTGAGGTCCGCGACGTTCATTATTCCCACTACGGAAGAATGTGTCCGATCGAGACTCCGGAAGGTCCGAACATCGGTCTGATCAACTCCCTTGCGACATATGCCAGAATCAATAAATACGGATTTGTCGAGGCTCCGTACCGGAAGATTGACAAGACGAACCCGGAAAATCCGGTCGTAACAGACGAAGTAGTCTATATGACGGCGGACGAAGAGGATAATTACCATGTGGCTCAGGCGAATGAGCAGCTCGATGCGGAAGGACATTTTGTGAGAAAGAATGTTTCCGGTCGTTACCGGGAAGAAACGCAGGAGTACGAGAGAAGCAAGTTCGACTACATGGATGTGTCTCCGAAGATGGTATTTTCCGTTGCGACAGCACTTATCCCATTCCTGGAAAATGACGATGCCAACCGTGCGCTCATGGGATCAAACATGCAGCGTCAGGCAGTACCGCTCCTGACAACAGAAGCTCCGGTAGTCGGAACAGGTATGGAAGAGAAGTCCGCGGTAGACTCCGGTGTCTGCATTGTTGCGGAGGAGGCAGGCGTCGTAGAGAGATCAGCTTCCACAGAGATCATCATTCGACAGGACGATGGCGTGAAGAAAACTTACAAGCTTACGAAGTTTTTACGAAGCAATCAGTCCAACTGCTACAACCAGAGACCGATCGTATTCAAGGGCGACCGTGTGGAGAAGGGTGACGTGATTGCGGACGGACCGTCAACATCCAATGGCGAGATGGCGCTTGGAAAGAATCCGTTGATCGGATTTATGACATGGGAAGGATATAACTACGAGGATGCTGTTCTTTTGAGCGAGCGTCTTGTTCAGGACGATGTGTATACATCCGTTCATATTGAGGAATACGAGGCAGAAGCACGTGACACCAAGCTGGGACCGGAAGAGATCACACGAGATATCCCGGGCGTAGGCGATGATGCGCTGAAAGATCTCGACGAGAGAGGAATCATCCGGATCGGTGCCGAAGTGCGTGCCGGAGATATTCTTGTCGGAAAGGTAACTCCGAAAGGAGAGACCGAACTGACGGCTGAGGAGCGTCTCTTAAGAGCGATCTTTGGCGAGAAAGCCCGTGAAGTGAGAGACACTTCTCTGAAAGTACCTCACGGAGAATATGGTATTGTTGTAGACGCCAAAGTATTTACAAGAGAAAACGGAGACGAGCTTTCTCCAGGTGTGAACCAGGCAGTGCGTATCTACATTGCCCAGAAGAGAAAAATTTCCGTTGGTGACAAGATGGCCGGACGTCATGGTAACAAGGGTGTCGTTTCCCGTGTGCTTCCGGTAGAGGATATGCCATTCCTTCCAAATGGCCGTCCGTTGGATATCGTGTTGAATCCTCTGGGCGTACCTTCCCGTATGAATATCGGACAGGTGCTTGAGATCCATTTAAGCCTTGCGGCAAAAGCTCTTGGCTTTAATGTGGCGACGCCGGTATTTGACGGAGCAAACGAAAATGATATTATGGATACACTTGACCTGGCGAATGATTATGTCAATCTTTCCTGGGAAGAGTTTGAAGAAAAGCATAAAGAAGAACTTCTTCCGGAAGTTATGCAGCATCTTTACGACAACAGAGAGCACAGAAAGCTCTGGAAAGGCGTGCCGATTTCCAGAGATGGTAAAGTACGCTTAAGAGACGGACGTACCGGTGAGTATTTTGACAGCCCGGTAACGATCGGACACATGCACTATCTGAAGCTGCATCACCTTGTTGACGATAAGATCCATGCACGTTCCACAGGTCCTTACTCCCTTGTAACGCAGCAGCCGCTCGGTGGTAAAGCACAGTTCGGCGGACAGCGTTTCGGAGAGATGGAGGTATGGGCTTTAGAGGCGTACGGCGCTTCCTACACATTGCAGGAGATCCTGACAGTAAAATCCGACGATGTGATCGGACGTGTGAAGACATACGAAGCCATCATCAAGGGCGACAATATTCCGGAACCGGGTATTCCGGAGTCCTTCAAGGTGCTTTTAAAAGAGTTACAGTCTCTCGGTCTGGATGTCCGCGTACTCAGAGAGGACAATACGGAAGTGGAGATCATGGAAACCTCCGATTACGGTGAGACGAACTTAAACGCAATCATCGAAGGGGACAGAAGATACTCCGGCGACAGAGAATCCTACGGCGAGCATGGTTTCTCACAGCAGGAATTCCAGGGAGAAGAATTAGTTGACATCGAAGAAGGACAGGATGAGGAAGAACTGGATTTTAACGACGAAGACTTTACGATTGATTTTGACGAAATGTCAGACGAAGAATAGAAAGGGGTGCCGTAATGACGGGAAACAATAATGAAGCGACGTATCAGCCGATGACCTTTGACGCGATCAAGATCGGGCTGGCATCACCTGAAAAGATTCTGGAGTGGTCAAGGGGAGAGGTCACAAAACCTGAGACGATCAACTACAGAACCTTAAAGCCGGAGCGTGACGGACTGTTCTGCGAGCGGATTTTCGGGCCTAGCAAGGACTGGGAATGTCACTGTGGTAAATATAAGAAGATCCGTTATAAAGGTGTGATCTGTGACCGCTGCGGTGTTGAAGTGACGAAATCCGCAGTACGCCGTGAGCGTATGGGACATATTGCGCTGGCTGCCCCGGTATCCCATATCTGGTATTTTAAAGGTATCCCAAGCCGTATGGGACTGATCCTGGATCTTTCTCCGAGAACTCTGGAGAAAGTACTGTACTTTGCTTCCTATATTGTACTGGACAAAGGGGAGACGGACCTGCAGTATAAGCAGGTGCTTTCCGAGCAGGAGTATCAGGATGCGAGAGAAAAATGGGGAAGTGCTTTCCGTGTCGGTATGGGTGCGGAAGCAATTCAGGAGCTTTTAAGAAGTATTGACCTGGAGAAAGAATATCATGAATTAAGAGAAGGTCTGGAGGGCGCTACCGGACAGAAGCGCGCGAGAATCGTGAAGCGTCTGGAAGTGGTAGAAGCGTTCCGGGAGTCCGGAAACAAGCCGGAGTGGATGATTATGACAGTTATCCCGGTCATTCCGCCGGATCTGCGTCCGATGGTTCAGCTTGACGGTGGACGTTTTGCGACATCCGACTTAAACGACCTATACAGAAGAATCATCAATCGGAACAACCGTCTGAGAAGACTTCTGGAGCTTGGTGCCCCGGATATCATTGTAAGAAACGAAAAGAGAATGCTTCAGGAGGCGGTAGACGCCCTGATCGACAACGGCCGCCGTGGCCGTCCGGTCACAGGACCTGGAAACCGCGCTCTCAAATCTCTTTCCGATATGTTAAAGGGAAAGTCCGGACGATTCCGTCAGAATCTGCTCGGAAAACGTGTCGATTACTCCGGGCGATCCGTTATCGTCGTAGGGCCGGAGTTGAAGATCTATCAGTGCGGTCTTCCGAAAGAGATGGCAATCGAGCTGTTCAAACCGTTTGTAATGAAAGAGCTTGTTGCGAATGGTACAGCGCACAATATTAAAAACGCGAAGAAGATGGTGGAGAGACTTCAGACAGAAGTTTGGGACGTTCTGGAAGACGTGATCAAGGAACATCCGGTAATGTTAAACCGTGCCCCTACTCTGCATCGTCTGGGAATTCAGGCTTTTGAGCCGATTCTCGTAGAAGGAAAAGCGATTAAGCTTCATCCCCTCGTATGTACCGCTTTCAACGCGGATTTCGATGGTGACCAGATGGCAGTTCATCTTCCGCTTTCTGTAGAAGCTCAGGCGGAGTGCCGCTTCCTTCTCCTTTCACCGAACAACCTGCTGAAACCGTCAGACGGTGGTCCGGTAGCCGTTCCTTCCCAGGATATGGTACTTGGTATCTATTACCTGACACAGGAAAGACCAGGAGCCAAAGGAGAGGGCAAATCATTCAAGAGCGTAAACGAAGCGATTCTTGCTTACGAAAACCAGGCGATCACCTTACATTCCAGAATCAAGGTACGTGTCTCCAAGACACTACCGAATGGAACGGTGAAATATGGAATCGTAGAGTCTACACTGGGACGGTTCCTCTTCAACGAGATTATTCCGCAGGATCTTGGTTTTGTAGACCGTGAAGCAGAGGGTAATGAGCTGCTTTTGGAAGTCGATTTCCATGTCGGGAAGAAGCAGTTAAAGAAGATCCTGGAGAAGGTAATCAATACCCACGGCGCTTCTGCGACAGCAGAAGTACTTGACAATGTAAAAGCCATTGGATACAAGTTCTCCACACGGGCAGCGATGACGGTATCTATTTCTGATATGACGGTACCTCCGCAGAAGCCTGAGATGATCCAGCAGGCACAGGATACGGTGGATAAGATTACACGGAACTTTAAGCGTGGTCTGATTACCGAAGAAGAGCGTTACAAAGAAGTCGTAGAGACATGGAAAGCAACAGACGATGCCTTGACAGAGGCCCTGCTTTCCGGTCTGGATAAATACAACAATATCTTTATGATGGCGGATTCCGGAGCCCGTGGTTCTGACAAGCAGATCAAACAGCTTGCCGGTATGCGTGGTCTGATGGCAGATACGACAGGACGGACTATCGAGTTGCCGATCAAGTCTAACTTCCGTGAAGGTCTGGACGTACTGGAATACTTCATGTCGGCCCATGGAGCACGTAAAGGTCTTTCTGATACGGCTCTTCGTACAGCCGACTCCGGATACCTGACAAGACGTCTTGTTGACGTTTCCCAGGAGCTTTCTATCCGTGAAGTAGACTGTGTTGCCAAAGGAGAAGAAATTCCTGGTATGTATGTCAAAGCATTTACGGATGGAAACGAAGAGATTGAGAGCCTTCAGGAGCGTATCACAGGACGCTACTCCTGTGAGACGATCTGCGACAGTGAAGGAAATGTCATTGTAAAGGCAAACCACATGATTACACCGAAGCGTGCGGCGGCGATCGTCACAAAAGGTGTGGATGAAAACGGCGGCGAAATCAAGAAGGTGAAGATCCGTACGATCCTGACCTGTAAATCTCATCTTGGCGTCTGTGCGAAGTGTTACGGAGCAAACATGGCAACAGGTGAACCAGTCCAGGTTGGAGAGGCGGTCGGAATCATCGCCGCACAGTCTATCGGTGAGCCTGGTACACAGCTTACGATGCGTACTTTCCATACGGGTGGAGTTGCCGGTGACGATATCACGCAGGGTCTTCCTCGTGTCGAGGAGCTTTTCGAGGCAAGAAAGCCGAAGGGACTTGCAATTATCACAGAGTTTGCGGGAACC
>OAWA01000805.1_pt1 | contig 18789 bp, 10 predicted proteins | sample 1516971 | NCBI WGS metagenome assembly OAWA01 (sample SAMEA2580097, study PRJEB22360) | human gut metagenome | biome: human gut; feature: human-associated habitat; material: faeces | place: Denmark | collected 2008/2010
CAAAAATAACAAAAAAATATTTTAAATCAGCAAATTGCGTCAGCTTTTGTCATTCAGAATATGACAGATTTTCAGTTATCACTTTTCACAATACTAAGAACCTTAAGCAATAATCGATTTGCAATAATTATTAAAATGACTATCTTTGTCCCCAGTATTCTCCATGAGCAGACTACAGCAAAAGCACGTAGCAAATCAGTGGGATAATTCATGGGATATGCTTGAAACTAAAAATATAAAGTTTTAAATATCAGCGTGGTAACTCCGTTAGGAGAATCCCAGGCGGATCACCAAAGAAGGTCTTCAGTCTTGAAGACCTTTTCTTTTTTTACATAGTTCGAAATTAATTTTGTAACATCATTTTATGGCTAGACATACATTCGCCACCGTCGCGCTAGCCAACAGGATTTCAATGGAATCCGTTGTGAAAATGCTCGGACATACAGACATCAGGACAACAAAATATACACGAGGATTTTGGACCAGACCGTTTCCGAAGAAATGAAAGGGATAAGAAGCAAATTCTCGATCCGACAAAGGCTGAAGGACAAACGGACCACATTTGAAATCGCCCGTCTCAAGTACAATCATCCCATGAAATGATTGCACTTGAGATTAGAGAGCATATTAACAGGGCATTTGTTCTCACTTTTCATTTATTCTATTTGTCCAATGCAGTTCTTGTCTTACTTTCCGTCTTGTTTAGAGAATAACAAAGAGAATAGGCTGTTATTTTTTATTTAAAATATAATGCTCAGCCAAAAGACTTTGACTAATGGTTCCTTCTTTATCGGACAGCATTACTTGTCTATTATTTAGCATTCTATAATAGGTCTTTTCTCCTGAAGAAGGAGTGACTAATTCCATTATTGAATCCCCTATTATATGGTATATACCACTAGTTTCAAATGTTGCATCTTCCCTCCCTATGTATTCGCTCTTCAAGGTATAGGTTTTATCTTCATTTATAACTAATATCGTTTTTATGCCTTCACAATCTGCTGCAGGAAGAGTTCCCTCATAAGTTCCAAATAAATTAGAAGTATGGGCTTGGCTTTCTGTTTTTATTTCGCTGTTCTTAATTGGGGCATTATTCTTCTGAGAAGAATTACAACTGATCATGACAACCCCAAATATAGCCCATAAAAAAATCATTTTCATAAAAAATCCTTTCTTTTTTAGTTATTATCAATATATCTGTATCATATCTCATTTTTTCGACTTTTCTCTAATATAGAATCAGTTAAACAGTATTTGGATACATTCAAATACTGTTTAACTGATTGCCACAAATATAATACATATATCTTTATTGCATTATTATTTTTTAATCCTATCTGCAAAATGTACGATGAAAAAATGGGGGGAATGGGTAGACTGCCAAGAAACCTGCCATCTACTTGACATAAGTCTCCGTACCCAGCAAACGTTCCGTAACAATAAGTGCTTCAGATGTTTGTAGACATACTACTTGTAATAATGCTTGAAACAGACGATATTTATGCTTGTTTCGAACTCACGTTATATTATGATTTTAGAACAAGAGTATTTTATTTTGTTCCAACAAAGTTTTAAGTTAATATGTAAATTTGCAAGCACATAATAATAAATAACATGTCTGAAATTGCACCTCTAATTTCCGACCTGGCAGTTATATTAATTGCTGCGGGAATAATTACATTGGTTTTTAAATGGTTGAAACAACCTGTCGTTTTGGGGTATATTGTTGCCGGTATTATTGCCGGACCTGCCGTACCTTATATACCAACAGTATCCGATCCTGCCAATATAAAAATATGGGCAGACATAGGCGTTATATTTCTTTTATTTGCCATGGGGTTAGAATTCTCTTTCAAGAAGTTGATGACTGTAGGAGGCACAGCCGTTATTGCATCTATAACCATAGTTTCCGGAATGATGTTTCTAGGCTATGCAGCAGGAAACGCACTTGGCTTCTCACATATAAGCAGCATATTTTTAGGGGGTATGCTTTCTATGTCATCCACGGCAATTGTATTCAAGGCATTTGATGACATGGGACTTCGAGGGCAAAAATTTACCGGAGTTGTATTGGGTGTTTTAGTTGTCGAAGATTTAGTAGCCGTTGTTCTGATGGTCTTGCTTTCGACTTTAGCAGTCAGCCAGCAAGTGGAAGGAATGGAAATGTTGAAAAGCATTCTAAAGTTAGGAGCATTTCTTATATTTTGGTCATTACTCGGAATCTATCTTATTCCAAGTTTTCTAAAAAAGGTCAAACCGTTTCTTAACGACGAAACCTTATTGATCATAGCATTAGGATTCTGTCTGGGTATGGTTATGATTGCGACTAAAGCTGGATTCTCCTCTGCACTTGGAGCCTTCGTCATGGGATCATTATTAGCGGAGACTATTGAGGCCGAAAAGATAGAAAAGCTGGTAAAACCGGTAAAAGATCTGTTTGCTGCCATATTTTTTGTCTCTGTAGGTATGATGATACAACCGGACTTATTAATCGAATACCTTATCCCAATCTGTATCTTAACCATATTGGTAATCGTCGGACAAGTCTTTTTCGGAAGCCTTGGCATCCTTTTGTCCGGACAATCTTTGAAGATAGCCCTGCAATCAGGATTCTCCCTGACTCAAGTAGGTGAATTCGCGTTCATTATTGCTTCATTGGGAGTTAGCTTGAAAGTAACGGACGATTATCTGTATCCTGTTATTGTCGCTGTATCGGTTGTTACAACATTTCTTACTCCTTATATGATCCGTTTGGCAATTCCGACCTATCAATTGATCGAAAATCATTTGCCTTCATCTGTAAAACTAATGTTGAACCGCTATTCTTCCGGGTCCAACACTGTCAAACATAAAAGTACATGGAATAAGTTGTTGAAATCTATGTTACTGGATGTAATACTATATACAGTATTGACAATATTCAGCATCATCCTATTTTTCACTTATATAAATCCGATTATTCGCGAAAACATATCTGGAATCAAAGGGGCTTTATTGAGCTTATCTATTATTCTGGCTGTTATATTGCCTTTCCTTTGGGCCATCATTATGAAAAAGAATCATTCTCCTGAATTTCAGAAATTATGGAATGACAGCAAATATAACCGGGGGCCATTGGTTTCTCTGATAGCAATAAAGATACTCCTTTGCGCAAGTATCCTAATGCCGGTTATAGTTCATATATTAAACGTGGCATCCGGTGTCGGATTTATTGTTACCCTGTTGATATTGGCAATGATTATCTTATCCAAAAAACTGAAAAAGCGTTCTCTCTCAATCGAAAAAAGATTTATTGATAATTTCAACGGGAAAACAAATGGATCAAACATTGAAAGCCCTTTGACCGACAAAATTCTGGAATCTTTACCTTTCAATGATTTGCACTTGATCGATTTCACTGTTGACCAAGCGTCTTCCCTTGTCGGTCGGAGTTTGAAAGAGGTCAACTTCCGCCAACAATATGGAATAAACGTCGTTTCTATCATTCGAGGTGAACAACAAATCAATATACCAAAAGGTGAGGAACGCCTTTACCCTTTTGACAAGATCATAATTGTTGGAACAGATGAAGAATTGGATATCTTCCAAGGAATAATGCAAAAACAGGAAAAAGAACATAGAGATCGGTTGACACAAAGCACCAATAAAAATATAAAAATAGAGCAATTCAATATTGAACCGGGATCTCAGTTGATCGGTCAGTCAATTCAACAGTCTGGCATTCGGGAAAAGAACGCATGTCTAATCTTGGGTATCGAACGGGACGGGAGACCGATAATGAATCTTTCATCCCAAACAGTTTTCGAGGAAAACGATAGCGTATGGATTGCCGGAGAATATCGTCAAATTGTCCAATTAAGCGAAGATTCAAGTTCCAATTAAGTTTGTTAGTCAAAGTACAAAATAAGTATTAAGCAGAAATTAAGGATTACGTTTACCTCTTTTAGGATACCAAAGCATAATCCCCGGACTGTATTATGACCTACATATGGTTGTTAAAAGCCGTCATATGCTTTTGGAGTTACAACAATATCCTCTTCTGTTGCGACAACGACTTTAGCATCTATAAAGTTATATCGTCTATTCAAATAATATCTTATATTTTCTTCTTGTCATATAAAGATAACAGGATTGTCGATTAGACCGCAAGTATAATGCAGAAACTGTCACAAGGTGGAATCAGTGGATTGAAATGGCAACACTCAAAATCGATTTGATAATCAGTCATGTTATAAATAACATTCAGATTCCAGACGGATCACTGAAAACAAAAGAAAAAGCAAGGGGATGTGTCAAAACTAAGGCACATCTTCTTTTTAACGAACAAGTTACAAATTAACAGTTCAAAGATTGAAAAATAAAGTTTTCAAACAATCTAAAGGAGGAAAAAGATATTGCTTTCTTTTCATTCAGACTTACTAATATTTATGTATAATATTCATCAGTTCTTTAGCATAAACCGTTTGTTTAAACTATAAGTACGCTGTAAATGGAGATCATCTCATTTACAGCGGATGAGATTTATTACAGTTATTCTAAAAATAGACGGATTTTAGATATTTATATCTCTATCAATAATGTTAAACTTATGGTTCTGAAATAGCTGAATCTTGAATTTTAACCATATAATGGAATATCATGAATAGATTTTGAACACATTTGAATAAAATTTCATCTTCTCATAATGTCTAAAACATGTTACTTTGTCATAAAATTTTACCATAAAACATCTATAAATGGAAAAACTTGTATCACGAAGTCTTATGCTTATTCTAATCGGAATGGCCACAGCCCAAAATATACAGGCTGGGGAAAGAATGAGCATGCCAACTTCATTTAAAAAACAAACAACTGGTTTGTCTCATGTATCACAACAAACAATTTCTGTGAAAGGAAATGTCAGAGACCAGTCAGGAGAACCAATGGCCGGAGTCAATGTTATTGTAGAAGGGACTACCATCGGAACCATGACAGACAGTAATGGGAACTTTACTTTAAACGTGCCGTCTACTTCTATCAAAATCAAGTTCTCATATATTGGATATGAGGATCAGATTGTCTTGATTAAAAATAATCGCAATCTGAACATCACTTTAAATGAGAATTCCGAAATGTTGGACGAAGTCCAGATTATTGGGTATGGAACACAAAAGAAAATTACAGTCACGGGGGCTGTATCTTCCGTTGGAACTAAAGATATTTTGAAATCACCTGTTCCAAATATTGCACAAGCATTGACTGGTAAAGTTCCTGGATTATCAACTATTCAATATTCCGGTCAACCTGGAGCTGATGATCCTGCTATATTCGTACGTGGTATAGGTTCCCTTGATGCTAAAAGAGCTGCACCATTAGTTATGGTCGATGGTGTCGAGCGCTCTTTTTTTCGTCTTGATCCCAACGAAATTGAAAATATAACCGTGCTGAAGGATGCTTCTGCAACAGCCGTATTTGGTGTTCGTGGGGCAAATGGGGTCATTTTAGTAACTACGAAACGAGGAGAAGAAGGTAAAGCTCAAATATCTGTATCGACATCAGCCAGTTTGCAAAAGCCGATCCGGCTTTATGAATATGCCAACAGTTATGACTACGCTGTTGCATTTAACGAGAAACTGACAAACGATGGAGCCAGTCCTGTATTTGGCGAGAAGATCTTGGATGCTTTCAAAAATCATACAGATCCTTTACTTTATCCGGATATGGACTGGATGGAACTTATCCTAAAACCAACATCTTTTCAGTCTCAGCATAACTTGAGCATATCAGGTGGAACCGACCGTGTACGTTATTTTACTTCTGTAGGTATTTTGACACAAGACGGTCTGTTTCGATCTTTCGATGCTGGATATAATTCTAATTTTACTTACAACAGATATAACTATCGTGCAAATCTAGACATCGATGTGACACGTTCCACTCTATTAAAAATCAATTTAGGAGGTCGTCTTGAAGATACTAAAGAACCTAATACTAAAAGCAACCTTTTTACATTCTTGACAAGAGTCACTCCGTTCGGAGGAGCCGGACTTTATGATGGTAAATGGATACATACAAGTCCGGATAACATCGGTTGGGACAAAGGAGCCTTGGAAAATGCCGATCCATTTGAATGTTTTTTCGGGAAAGGATATAACCAACGTATTTATAACGAAATCAATTTGGACCTTTCTTTGCAACAAAAGTTGGATTTTTTGACTAAAGGGCTATCTCTTAATATAAAAGGTTCTTATAATAGCGGCTATACACATAGGAAAAACCGTTACAAAGAAATCCCCTATTACACTGCGCATAGAGATCCGGAAACCAATGAATTATTCTTCCGAAAATTCCGTGAAGAAAGCCAGTTGTATTTTGAGGAATCTACTGATCGTGGGCGAAATTGGTATTTGGAAGGTAGTTTGAACTATGATCGCAAATTTGGGAAACATCAAGTTGGTGCTTTGATTTTGTATAATCAGTGGCGTGACCAATATCCAGATCCAGCTCAATTCGACTATGTTAGTATTCCTCGCGGATATGTAGGTTTGGTCGGACGAGCTACCTATAATTTTGACAATCGTTATATGGTTGATTTTAACGTAGGTTATAATGGTTCGGAAAATTTTGCGCCAGGACATCGATATGGAATTTTTCCAGCTTTTTCTGCCGGCTGGATTCTTTCTGAAGAAAAGTTCATGAAAAATCAGTCTTTTATAAACTACTTAAAAATTAGAGGATCATATGGAATAGTCGGAAATGACCTGATGAATACTAAATCACGCTTTTTCTATTTGCCTGATGCTTACAATCCTTATGGAACAAGTTATAATTTCGGAGTGGACGTTTCTGGAAATCGTGACGGAGCAACCGAGTTACAAATGGGGAATCCTCTTGTCTCTTGGGAAAAAGCAGGAAAGCAAAACTACGGTTTGGATTTTTCAATATTGGATGAGCATTTATCTGGATCTTTTGATTATTTCATCGAGAAACGTCACGATATCCTTACAACACGCAATACAGCTCCGAATTTTATAGCTATAACAATGCCTGTTGTTAATATTGGCAAAGTTGATAACAAAGGATTCGAGTTGGTTCTGAAATGGAATCACTCCATAGGAGACTTTAAATACTGGATCAATGGAAACCTCTCATATGCAAAAAATAAAATTGTCTATAAGGATGAGATACCACACAAGTATCCTTGGTTATATGAAACAGGACAATCCGTTGGACAACCTTTCGGTTTTATCTTTGACGGTTTTGTAACAGAAGCTGATCTTGAATCCGGGAAGCTTCCGGATCATAAGCTCGACCTAAAGCCTGGGGACGCCAAATATAAAGATTTGAATGGAGATAATATAATTGACGACAATGATCAGTGCCCCATTGGTAATCCTATATACCCGCAATTGACTGCAGGCATCACCGCTGGATTTGAATATAAAGGATTCGACTTCAGTATGCTTTGGGCAGGTAGCGGAAAGGTGTCACGCTTTATAAGTGCTGGGTTACGTGTTCCTTTCGGCGGTGGAAATTACGGACTGTTACAATATATGATTGATGACCATTGGACACCGGAAACCGCAGAAACAGCTAAAACGCCTCGTTTTTCAGGTGCAGCAAATGCGAATAATTACACTCGAAATTCAACCCTTTGGCTAAAGGATGCTTCCTATATCCGTCTGAAAAATGTTCAAATCGGATATACGTTCAAGGGGGAGTGGATGAAAAAGATTCATTTGAAAAATATGCGTATTTACGCTTCTGGCGAAAATTTACTGACATTTGATCATTTGAAAATAGCAGATCCGGAAGCAACTGACGACAAACAGTTTCAATATCCTCTTCAGATGATTTTTAATATTGGTCTTAATCTTAATTTTTGATATTGTTGAATATGATACGAATAAATATTAAACATATATTTGTCCTTGCAGGATTTATCGGTTCTTTCCTGTCTTGTCAGGATTTAAAATTTGGAGATGACTTCTTAGAAAAAGCTCCTTCCAATGATGTCGATATCGATGTAATTTATTCTAATGCGCAATATGCACGGACAGCCCTTTGGAGTGCGTATGCCACATTGCATTATGGTCTGAACTTAGGTAATCAAGGTAATCAACTGATGGGCTCAGATCCTCTGGATTGCCTGACCGACCTTGTTTATTCCAATGTTTGGACTGATGGTGTATCAGGAGCTGCTATACATTATAATGGCACTTATTCTGCCGATTATGAAAATAATGGCTATTCATCCAAATACAGCTACTATCAAAGACCTTGTTGGTTAGGCATTCGTCGCGCATGGTTGTTTATTGAAAATGTAGACCGAGTTCCTGATATGAAAGAGGCTGAAAAACAACGTTTAAAAGCAGAAGCAAAAGTTATTATCGCTATGCACTATTGTGATTTGTTTCGCCATTATGGAGGGGTACCGATTGTGGATCATGCATACACAGCGAATGAAGATATGCAAAAAGAAAGAGGTACTGTACAGGAAACGCTTGATTTTATTGTAAATCTATTGGATGAGGCAGCAGATGTATTGCCTTGGGCTATGTCTGCTGCTGAAAACCGAGAATGGGAAGGACGATTAACAAAAGCATCGGCAATGGGGCTAAAGGCACGTATCCTATTGTTTGCTGCCAGCCCATTGTTTAACAGTTCAGAACCATATATGCCAGGTGAAGCAGCGGATAAACGTTTGATGTGGTTTGGAAGTTATAAACCTGAACTATGGACACAAGCATTGGCAGCTCATAAAGCATTTTTCGATGAATTGAATAAGAATGGACAATATGGTTTAGTCTATAAATCGGATCCCAGACAAGCGTTTCGTTCCGGTTATCTTGATCGGGGTACAGGAGAAGCAATCATTGCTACACATTATGGTTATACCGTACCTGATTATTGGACTTGGGGATGGAGCTATTATGAAACAGCCGGTGATGCCGGTACTGCCTGTGGGACACAGGAACTTGTTGATATGTTTCCAATGATAGATGGTTTACCTATCACAGAAAGTAAATTATATGATCCGAAACACCCGTATGAACAACGTGATCCCCGCTTATATGAAACAGTAGTTGTAAATGGAGACAAATATTATGGAGGTATTGCTGAAATATATGTAGGAGGTAAACATTATCAAGACTTTGAAGGATCATATGGAGCATTCATGTCCGGTTATCGCCCACGTAAATTCATCCTCGATGGTGGTGGCGGTCCTTTGTTTGAATGGCCTGCAGAGATATCCGGAAAAGTGGTTCAATGGCCTTATTTAAGATTACCTGAGTTGTATTTGGGATATGCTGAAGCTATTTGCCAGACAAACGGGGACATGGCACTAGCTTATGAATGTGTCAATAAATTGCGTGATCGCGTTAATATCGGTCATTTGAAAGCGGGATTGAACAAAAAGGATTTTCTGGAAACACTGATGAACGAACGGGTTTGCGAATTTGCTTATGAAGAAGTCAGATGGTTTGATATGATTCGTTATAAGCGGGTGGATATCTTCCAAAAAACTCCACACCGAGTTGTTATTACTAAGGATCCGGAAACCAGCGAGTTCAAGTATGAATATAAATTATTCAAACCGGCTGAAAATGGAGAACTTAGACAATGGGCAAATCCTGGGAAATTCTCCCCTAAATGGTATTTAAGTGCATTTCCCAGTAATGAAATCAACAAATCGTACGGATTGATTCAAAATCCGGGATGGTGATGCTAACCAGTCATTAATACAAAATCAGAATAATAAAATGAGGAATAAATTAATAACCATCATATCACTACCTGTTTTATGCATTGCTTCTGTCTGGGCACAAGAAAAAACGACAGGATCTGATATGTTACAATTTGATGAAACGACCATTTCTGCTTCTACTGTCAGTGGGAAGGAATTGATGAAACGTTCGAATATTAATCCCGCCAATGCACTCTACGGGAAACTCAACGGATTGTTTATCCGCCAAAACGGAGAGTATGGGGATGGAGAAGGATATCCAAGCATGAATATCCGAGGAATCGGTTCGCTTAATAACAATTCGATACTTGTTTTTGTCGATGGTTTGGAGCGTGATATAAATTCACTGGTTCTGGAGGAAATTGAGGAAATAACGATCCTCAAAGATGCTGCTGCTTTGGCTCCATACGGAATTAGAGGAGCTAACGGGGTAATCTTGGTGAAAACCAAACGAGGGAAAAAAGGTAAAACTGACATTCATGTTTCCTATCAGCATAGCGTCACTACACCTGTACGATTACCCCAAATGGCTGATGCCGCCACTTATGCCGAAGCGGTTAATGAGGGTTTGGCAAACGAAGGTCTGGCTCCCAGATATACCCAACAAGAAATTGAAGCTTATAGAAGTGGAAAATATCCAACCTTATTCCCTAATGTAGACTGGTTTAATGAAACGTTACGGGATCATGGGCAGCGAGATCAAGTGAATTTCACTGCAAGCGGAGGATCCAACCGGATCAGATATTATTCGATGATTAATTTCATATCGGATAGAGGATTGTTAAAGAATACGGATCAAGGAAGCTATTCCACTCAGTTAGCCAATTCGATACTCAACGTACGTACAAACTTGGATATAGACATAACATCGTCTACCCGGGTAAAGGTTAATTTGTCTGGTAAGCTGAAAGAAAAATATTCTCCTGGCAGTATTTCAGATGGAGTGCTCATGGAAACCCTATATGCTTTGCCTGCTAATGCATATCCTGTCAGGAGCCATAACGGTATTTGGGGGGGATCAAACATGTATCCGAAGAATCCGGTTGCCGAGTCATCATCGACAGGATATACCACATCTCATGCCCGTACATTATTGGCGGATCTGACATTGACACAAGATCTGGAAGCTTTGGCTCCAGGGTTGTCAGCAGAATTCCGTATTGGTTTTGATGCCTATTCAGAGACATGGGATGCTCGTTCAAAACAATATTTGTATGAGTCCAATATTGCGCATTTAGACAATAGCGGTATTCCAACCGATACGGTAAACACCCAATATGGAAAGGAGGAAAAACAGTTAGGATTCAACAGTTGGCTGAACAATCAGAACAGACATTCCAATATTCAATTTGCTTTGAATTATCAGAAAGATTTTTCCCAAAGCAATTTGTTCGCTTCTATTCGTTATAAGCAGGATAAAAATGTTTATCTCGGTCAATATAATACGTATATGCATCAAGACATCATCGCTTCAGGCCATTATGGCTTATTGAACAAATACTATTTGGACTTTAGTATCGCTGCTTCAGGGACCAGTCGTTTACCAAAAGCCAATCGTTGGGGAGTATTTCCTGCAATTTCCGGAGCTTGGCTACTTAATAAAGAGTCTTTTTTGAACAATATCGATTGGTTAGACCTGCTTAAATTACGGCTTTCTTACGGATTAACAGGGAGCGATGACGTTTGGAAAAATATGGACAAATATCCTTTTGGAGGAGGTGGAGGTTTTGTTTTCGGTGATGACTTCATTGCAAATGGAGGCATTGCGGAAGGACAATTGCCAAGTTTGAATGCGACATTCGAAAAAAGTAGTAAAGCGAATATCGGAGTTGATATACGAATATTGGACTTGATAGACTTCAATGTAGAAAGCTATTACGATCATCGATATGATATTATGGTTGCAGATGGCAACATTACTTCCGGTTTCTTTGGAGCTACGGCTTCCAACTCTCCAAGTGGCATTGTTAATAATTATGGCGTGGAAGTCGGTATGAACGTAGGCAAGCAGATGAAGGATTTCTTTTTTAATGTCAATGCTCAACTGGCATTCGCTAGAAACAAGATTGTAAACATGAACGAGGCTTTTAAACCTTACGATTACTTGAAATCGACAGGCAGACGTTTAGGACAATTTTACGGGTTGGAAGCTATAGGGTTCTTCAAAGATCAGGCAGATATTAATAATAGTCCGATACAAACATTCTCAACCGTATATCCTGGAGACTTGAAATATAAAGATCAGAATGGTGATAATCGAATAGATGAATTGGATGTGGTACCGATGGGATATAATACGATCTGCCCAGAATTATTCTATTCAATGGGATTCGATTTCGAATATAAAGGATTAGGAATCAATGCTCAGTTTCAAGGTGCCGGCCATTATACTATACAACGAAGCCTAAGTTGCTTTTATGCTCCCCTAATGAATAATCAGACTATTTCAGAACATTATCTGGAAAATTGCTGGAGATCAGGAAAAGACAATACAGATGCTATATACCCGCGTCTTACAACGACAGAAAGTGCAAATAACTATCGTGGAAATTCCGTATTCATGAAAAATATTTCTTTTTTAAAACTACGCTCAGCAGAAATTTATTACAAGTTGCCTGAAAGTTGTATAAAGCCTTTACGCTTACGTGAATTCAAGTTGTTTGCTAAAGGTATGGACCTCTTTTCCATAGACAACGTAAATGAAACAGATCCGGAAGTAATTTGGTCTACTTACCCTGCGCAACGTTCTGTGCATTTTGGTTTTGATCTCGCATTCTAATGTTTATCATAAAAATAAAAAAGATGAAAAATAAATTATTGATATTTAGCATATTGATTCTTTGTACCAGTTCTTGTAATTATCTGGAATATGATGAATCGGATTTCTTGGAAAAAGATGCAGTATTCTCTAGTTTCCAATATACCCGGGATTTCCTAACTAATATATACTCTTATGTTCCTGCCGCATTTGGTACGATTGGTGGAGATGCATTACGTTCTGCAGCATGTGACGAAGCTGTTTATGTTGACAAACTGTCACCTGTACATAGTTTCAACAATGGTGCCTGGAGTACTATTAATACTTTGGATGATCGATGGAATTATTTTAGGGGGATACGAGCTGTGAATATGTTTCTTCAAGAAGTTGAAGGACAGGAATTCGATGAATTGAAGCATAACGAAGATTATGAGGATATCATGGCACAGTTCAAGTATTATCCATACGAGGCAAGATTCTTACGTGCCTATTTTTATTTTGAATTGGCTAAACGTTATGGTGATATTCCTCTTATTACGACTTTGCTTTCTGAAGAAGAAGCCAACATGCAAAAAAGGACGTCATTCGATGAGGTTATTCAGTTTATCGTAGATGAATGTGACGCGATTGCTCCTCATTTACCTATCAGTTACAAAGAACTGATAAAAAGCGAAACAGGGCGTGCAACAAGAGGCGCAGCAATGGCTTTGAAATCAAGAGCTTTACTATATTCAGCAAGTCCATTGTTCAATAAGTCCGGCAATATAGACAAGTGGAAGTCTGCTGCACGTGCCGCTGCAGATGTCATCGAAAAAGCTTGGGATTTCGGTTACATGCCGTTACCGGATTTATGGAGTCTTTGGAATAATAACTATTCTAATAATAATGAACTTATTTTTGGAGTAATGCAACGGGAAGATAACTGGTTTGAACGGGTTAACTTTCCTATAGGTATCGAAGGTGGTGGTAATACGGGACATTGCCCAACAGAAAACTTAGTCGAATCGTATGAAATGCAGGCAAGTGGATTGCCGGTTGCACCTGATGCAGGCTATGAACATATGGATCCAAGCTATGATTCACAGAATCCATATGAAGGAAGGGATCCCCGTATGTATGAATTGGTGGCCCAAAACGGAGCTTGGTGGGTATATGATGAGCAAGTAGAATGTTGGTACGGAGGAAGAAGTGGAAAGCCACAAAAAAATGCAACGGTTACAGGATACTACTTAAGAAAATATGTAGACGGAAGCACCAGTTTGAAAAGCGAATTCGTGACAAGCAAACGACATGTATGGAATATTATGCGTTACAGCGAGATCTTGTTAAATTTTGCGGAAGCTATGGTTGAAGCATATGGAGACCCTAACTATAAAGATGGATATCCGATGTCGGCTAAAGAAGCTGTAGATATTGTAAGAAGCCGTGTACATGTGGACATGCCACCATTTCCAAATAATCTGACTTTAAATGAGTTTAAAGCCAAGTTAAGAAATGAACGTAGAGTCGAACTTTCATTTGAAGATCATCGTTTTTGGGATATTCGCCGTTGGAAGATTGCAGATCAGACAACAGACATATATGGAGTTGACATTACAAAAAAAGAAGATGGCTCATTCAGTTACAAAAAAGTTTTGGTAGAGAAAAGAATATTTAAAGACTGTATGTATCTGTATCCGATTCCACAATCGGAGAGGTATATTAATCCGGAATTGGAACAAAATCCAGGATGGTGAACCGTATCCCGGCGGAAATAATCCGCCGGGAGTTTAAATTATAAACAAATGAAACAAGTAGACATTTTTACATAAAAAATATTTACCGGAGACAAAAAACAAATGTTATTTTTCTGGAAGGCAATCAAAAATATGAACAAATATATATCTGTTTTTCTGATTTTTTTTCTTAATGCCTGTATTTCACCATCAGGATATTTATCATCCGATAATTCTACTTCATATTATTTTGATGCAACAAACGGAAGTGATGATAACAATGGAACATCTCCAGATAAAGCTTGGAAAAATTTAGCAAAGACTCGAGGTCTGAAACTCTCCCCAGGAGACAAGATTCTTCTCAAAAAAGGGGAGACATTTATCGGAGAACTTTATTTGAATGGGACAGGAACAGCGGAAGCTCCCATAATCATTGATGGATATGGAGATAAGGGACATGATCCTTGTATCATAGGATATGACCAGTCTCCTTATGCCGTGTATGTCTATAACTCTTCTCAAATTACCATACAAAATTTGGAGATAGTTAATACCGGAAAGGATAGATTACCTGGTAGGACCGGTGTAAAAGTTCATTTGGAAAACTATGGTACAGCTCGTTCGATCACGTTAAGAAATCTGTATATTCATGATGTGAACGGTAGTCTCGTAAAAAAGCAAGGTGGAGGATCGGGGATATATATTGTGAATGAAGGAGAGAAACCGAGTATCTTTGACGGACTGACAATAGAGAATTGTATTATTCGTCGTTGTGAGCGGAACGGAATAATTTGGTGGGGATATGTAACACGTGACTTTTGGCATCCGAATCGTCATGTTGTTGTACGAAACAATCTTATCGAAGGAGTTCCAGGAGATGGTATCGTTCCTATAGGATGCGATAGTGCTGTAATTGAGTATAATCGAATCAAAAATTGTCCGGACCTGTTACCTGATGGAGAATTTGCTGCTGGAATTTGGCCGTGGAGTTGTGACAACACACTCATACAGTTCAATGAAGTTTCCGATCATAAGGCTCCTGGCGATGCTCAAGGGTTTGATTCAGATAATAATTGTAACAATACTATTATTCAATATAATTACAGCCATGACAATGAAGGAGGCTTTCTGCTGATTTGTAATACCGGAGAAACAGGAATGCCAGAAAACATTGGAACAAATAACACGCTGATACAGGGTAATATCAGCATAAACGACGGAAATAGAACGAAGAAAATAGGAACAGGATTTTTTTCTCCGAGTATTCATATTTCAGGACCGGCTAAAGGCAGTACACTTCGGCATAATATCATTCATGTGACCAAGAAAGTCAATTCCGACGTACAGCGATGTTTGTTAAGCGCAACACAATCTTATGGAGATGCAGACAGTACAACAGTATGTGAGAACCTGTTTTATGTGGCAGAAAACAGCTGTTTCTTGCTTGGAAATTCAACAAATAATTTTTTTTAAAGATAATTGTTACCTTGGAAATATCAAAAATATACCTGAAGACGAAGGGGCAACATATGAAAATAAAACATATAGCAATATGATAAAAAATGATCTGTCAGGGGTTGAATCGCTCAAGCCATTTCTTCATTCAGTCAATACTCCTACCGGAGAGTTACAGATTGTCGACAGTGATGCTATAAACTCGTTTTTTAGTAAATAAATAGTCAAAATAAAAAATATATAAATTCAAAATTGGATTATGTGGAAACTTTAAATTACTTTAGTATCAAAAAATGCTTGGGGCTTGCGTAAATAAAGAAAATCAAAAGATACAGGTTGCTATGTATTTAATAATGTATTAGAAATCTTTGTTTTATGAGTAAAATTTTAATACTATTATTATACTTATTTTTTATAACTTTTTGTGCCTATCCGGCATGGAATGATTATAATGTACGGGCGATCAACAATATAGAAGGTCTCCCTGATAAACATGTTAATCAAATTCTTCAAGACAGTGACGGATTTATGTGGTTTGCCACAAACAATGGTCTCTGTCGCTATGACGGATATGAGTTTAAGACATACAAGTCATCAAGCCAATTTCCGGAATTGTTGCAAAGTAATATTGTAAATGCAATTGTTGAAGACATTGATCATAACTTGTGGATCGGGACTGAACAAGGGTTACACTTTTTGGATAAATCGACCGACAAGATTGTTTGTATCAGCAATGACAGTCTTCCTAACTCTTTTATACATTCTTTGCTGATCTCTCGTGACAGTACGTTATGGGTAGGAACACAAGTTGGACTTTTAAAATATAATAGACAAACCGGTTCTTTTTTCCAATATAAAAATCGTCCCAATGATGAAACATCCATAGCAGGAAATTCAATTCACGCATTACTGGAAGACAAATCAGGAGATATTTGGGTGGGAACATTTGATAATGGAATATGCCGTTTTGATGTGAAAAAACAACGTTTTTACCAATATCCTGAAGTAACCGTTTTGAATAGAACCAATTTTTTATTGCAAGACACAGCTGAAAACATTTGGATATGCAACTGGGGTAATGGTGTATCCAAAATGAACAATCGGGAAACTTCTAAACACGCCCGATATACTCAGTTCGGGTATGAAACTGATTATGAGTGCATTTTCAAATGTTTACAGCAACTTCCGGACAAAAACATTTTAGTAGGGACTAATCAAGGGCTATATAGGATAGATAATAACAATAAACTGATACCAATTAATACCGATGTTTATTCGTCTGGTTTTATTTCCAACGAGGATATTAATGATCTATTCATTGACAATCAAAAGAATATTTGGATAGCAACAGCAAATTCAGGTGTTTATATCGCGTAGAAAGAAAAAAAGATCTTTACCAATTACCCGATGAAATCTTCATTGGAGCCATATCAAAACTTAAAAGTGAATGCGTTGTATGAATGGAATAAAAATGTTTTATTACTTGGAGTCGATAAAATCGGGTTTTCCTTTTATGACAAAAAAGTGGGAAAAAATACCGGTTATAAAGAAATATCAAAATATAATGAACTATTTAAACAATGGCCTGGAAATGTGCAATTTATATTCAAACATCCGTCTAAAAAGGAATTATGGTTTGGTACACAATTTGGCGGATTGATAATTTGTCAGTTAAAAGATAGAGAAATCTCGTCCTGCCAGTATTATCTTCATCATTTAGGAAAAACAAAAATCGGAAGTTGTATTAATTCTATCATAAGTGACAAGGATGGCAATATTTGGATCGGCTCTGATGAGGGACTAAATATTATTACGACTAATAATGATACACTTTCTTATGATACTTATAACCGCATACAGTGTATTTATCAGGATCACACAGGTACAGTATGGCTCGGAACTTCTTTGATGGGCTATACAGTCTGGCATCAGGATCCAATGTGCATAAACTGTCTTTTAAAACTTATAACAGTAAAAACAAACTGCTTGTTGCTGATGAGATCATGTGTATCTATGAGGATAAAATGGGGAACCTTTGGATTGGAACAAATGGTTATGGCTTACAGAAGTATAACCAAGAAAAAGACTGGTTTGAACCGGCTCCTAATATACAGGAAATACCTAGCGATATCGTTTTTAATATAACGGAAGTGAACGGGACTCTTGTCTTAGGAACTAATAAGGGAGTGGTGTTGTATAACAGTCAGACTCATAAATCACTTATTTTTGATGATAGAGATGGAATGTTGGATAAAAGCTGTTTAAAAAATTCAATGTTCAATGACAAGAAAGGACAGATCTATTACGGAACCCCTAGTGGTTTCTGCATATTTCATCCAAACTTGGTGAACTATGACTCAACCCATACTCCAACTATCATTAGTGATTTTAAGATTTTCCACAAATCTTTTGATGAACTGCCGAATAAGAAGAAAAAACAGTTATCTGGAAAAACTCATCCACTCTACTCTAAAAACATTACTCTGACTTCTTCTGATAATAATATCGGGATCAAATTTGCCGCACTTTCTTATGTACATCCTGAAAAGAAAAAATATGCTTACAAATTGGAGGGATTTGACAAAGATTGGATCTACACGGATGCGACATCACGAACAGCATTCTACACCAACTTACCTTCAGGTGAATATCGTTTTTTGGTCAAGACATTGAATGAAGGTAGAGTGGAAAATGAAAATTATGAAGAATTCGGCATAAAAGTGCTTCCTCCTTTTTACAAAACGAATTTGGCTTTGGTATGTTATCTGTTTTTGATAACTATTTCAGGTTATGTTTTTTATCGTTTTCAAAATTATAGGTATAAATTGAAAGAAGCTGTGAAGGTCGAACAAATAGAGAGAATAAAAGCGGAAGAATTACATCAATCCAAGTTCAAATTTTTTGCCAATATCTCTCATGAATTCTTGACGCCGTTATCTATTATCAGTTGCTCCATTGAGGAGCTTAAGCGTATGTATAATATTGATAATAAAATATTAAAAGTGGACAAAGTAATATGCTCCCATTATAGTAGACAGTCTTATTATTTTAACTGTTTACTATAATGGGAGCATATAATTTAATTGTCCATTTTTATTTTAAAGCACATATGTATATATGATTAATGTTTTCAT
>OAWA01000826.1_pt1 | contig 18377 bp, 17 predicted proteins | sample 1516971 | NCBI WGS metagenome assembly OAWA01 (sample SAMEA2580097, study PRJEB22360) | human gut metagenome | biome: human gut; feature: human-associated habitat; material: faeces | place: Denmark | collected 2008/2010
TCTTCGGAATTGTTAAGGGCGAGCAGCCCTTAACTCGTTGCGGGGAGAGTGGAGTCCAGAGGTAGGGAGGGGGGATTCGAAACACCCCTCCCTACCTCTGGCCCGCGCGGAGCGCAAGCCGCTTGACCAAAAGAAAAAACCTGCCCCGCGCCACCAGCGCGCGAACCTGCTCAAAGAAAAAACCAGCTCTACCTCTGGCCCGCGCGGAGCGCAAGCCTTTATCGTTTCGCCACTGCCATCAGCGCCCGATTCTCGAGCAGAATACGCAGCAGCACCGTATTCACCGCCGTGAGCACCAGCGCATTCGGGATGCGGGCGATGAGTACCGCCCATGCATAGCCGTAAAAGATGTGGAGCGCCAGCGAGTTGATGACCATCGAGCCGACGAAGTGTGCCGCCAGCACACTGCACCACAGCCGGGTGCCGGTGCGCAGATGGGAAAGCTTCTGCCAGCCCAAGCCGCCGACCAGGCCGATGGACGCCGCGCCCAGCGTGATGAGCGGATTGATGGCATAGCCAGCCAGCACGCCGCCGATGATGTCGGCCACCATGCCCACGACGAAACCCGCCCACGGTCCAAAGAGGATGCCCGCCAGCAGCACCGGCAGACTGCCCAGATTGAACCGGACAAAGCCGGTGGAGATGCTCAGCACCCGGGAAAAGACGATGCTCATGGCGATGAGCAGGGCCATCGCCGTCAGGGTGCGCACAGAGATCCTGGATTCGTTTTTCATATCAACTGTCCTCCTGTTTTTCAGGAACTGCGGGGGAGCAGAAAGAAACGCCCTCCCCTGTGACAAACCGCACAAAGGAGGGCGTGAGTTCAACAAACTTCACTTCCGGACGACGCCGTGCAGACGGCCTCGCCCGCACCCAAGTCCATGCAGCAGCGGGATGCAGGCCATGCACCGCGGGTCTCCCTTCGTCCGCAGCACAACTCCCCGTTGATGCGGCACTTGACGCGCATGGCCTTACTCTGTTGATACTGTTATTATATGCTTTTTTTCGCCCTGTTTCAATCACGGGATGCAACAGGTTTGTTAAAACAAAGCCGCAGAATTTATCACATATGCTCAAAGTCTTTCTTTTTTGGCCCAAACGTGATAAGATGGGTATGATATTGAAAGGGGCTTTCCCGCCCCGGAAAGGATTTTTCACGATGAAATTCAGTGAGATGACCTATACCCGCCCTGACATCGACGCGCTGCTGGCCCGCTGCAAAGAGCTGACCGCAAAGGCAGCTGCCGCTGACAGCGGCGAGGCCCTTGTGGAGGTTTACTACGAGCAGAGCCGCGCCTTCGCCGACTACAACACGGCGGCCAACCTCGCCAACATCCACTACACCTGCGACACCCGCGACGCCTGCTGGAAAGCTGAGCAGGACTTCTTTGACGCCAACGGCCCGGCAGTGTCCAACGCCAGCGTCGAGATCAGCCGCGCCTTCCTCGCCAACCCCCATGTGGACGCCCTGACCGAGGCCTTCGGCTCCACCTGCGTGGCCGGCATGAAGAACGCCGTGCTGGGCATGGACGAGCGCACCGTGGCCCTTCAGCAGGAGTACAACGCCCTCGTCAGCTCTTACCAGCAGATCTACGGCGGTGCGCTGGTGGAGTTGGACGGCAAGCAGCTCACCATCCCCCAGCTTGGCCCCTACAAAGAAAGCACCGATGCCGCCGTCCGCCGGGCCGCTTATGAGGCCGAGGCCGGTTACTTCGATGCCCACCGCGCCGAGCTGGACGAGCTGTACACCAAGATCGTCAAGAACCTGAACCAGCAGGCTCAGGTGATGGGCTTCCACGACTACAGCGAGCTGTCCTACGTGCGGATGAACCGCATCGGCTACGGCCCCGAGGACATCAAGCGCTTCCGCGATCAGGTAGCCCACGACGTCGTGCCGGAGCTGCAGAAGGTCATCGCTCTCAAGAACAAGCGCACCGGCATCCAGCACCCCACTTTTGCCGACCTTCCGGTGGCTTTCAAGGACGGCAACCCCAAGCCCATCGAGGGCTACGACGCCCGGATGTCCGCCGCCCGCACCATGTACCATGAGCTCAGCCCCGAGACGGCAGAGTTCATCGACTTCATGCAGGACAACGAGCTGTTCGACGTCGAGAGCCGCCCCGGCAAGATGTCCGGCGGCTACATGACCAGCCTGCCCTCCTATAAAGCCCCCTTCATCTTCGCCAACTGGAACAATACTTCCGCCGACGTGGATGTTCTGACCCACGAGTGCGGCCACGCCTTCGAGGGCTATGTGGCTGAGCGCGATCCGAAGATCCCCGCCGACCTCGAATGCCCCGGCATGGAGAGCGCCGAGATCCACTCCATGGCCATGGAGTTCCTCACCGCACCGTGGCACCACCTGCTCTTCGGCAGGGACACCGACAAGTACGCCCTGCTCCACGCCGAGGACAGCTTCCTCTTCCTGGCCTACGGCTGCGCGGTGGATGAGTTCCAGCACATCATGTACCAGAACCCCGATCTGACCCCCGACCAGCGCAACCAGACCTGGCTGGAGCTGGAGCACAAGTACCGCCCCTGGATCGACTTTGACGCTCTGCCCTTCTATGGCCGCGGTGCAGGCTGGCAGCGTCAGCTCCACATCTACGAATGCCCCTTCTACTATATCGACTACTGCCTGTCCACCATGGCCGCTCTGCAGTTCTTCCTGCTGAGCCTCCATGACCAGAAGGATGCATGGGCGCGCTATCTGCGCCTCGTCCGCCGTGCCGGCACGGCCAGCTACACCGAGCTGTGCGAGACCGCCGGCCTGCAGGTGCCGTTCAACGACGGCTCCATCAAGGCCATCGCCCAGCAGATGAGCCAGTGGATCGCAGAGCATCAGGTCTGATAGCCCTCTCAGGCGCTTCGCGCCAGCTCGCATCCTGCTGTCCGCTGCCCCCACTGCACTTCGAAGCTCGAGGGCTTCCCCGAAGCAAAGCTGTAATTTTCCCTGTTTTCTCCCCGGCGCTGTCCGCTCTTTGGACGCCGCCGGGGCTTTTTTGTGCCCTTTTTTCGGGGCGCAGAAAAGAAAACCGGAATTTTTTCGAAAAAAAGTATTGCTTTTTCGGGAGAGTCATGGTATTATATCAGAGTCGTCACGACGCAACAGAATATGGACGGTTAGCTCAGCTGGTAGAGCATCTGCTTGACGTGCAGGAGGTCACAGGTTCGAGTCCTGTACCGTCCACCAAACAGTTCGTACTCGAACCCGATTCTTTACGAGAAAGGGTTCGGGTACGTTTTTTGTTTACAGGAGGTTTTGAGAAAGGGCTGCTCGGCCCATAAGCCGGAATGTGAAAGGATGAGAAGATGACCTTTTTAGAAACGAATCGGCTCAGACTAAGAAATGTAAGTCCTAAAGATGCGATTCAGATGGTTGATTATCGAAATAACGAGCGATGCTCGAAATATCAACGAGGCCAGACGAAAGATTATAAGGATATTGTTGCTTTGATCGAGCGTAATAAAGACAATGCCCTGAATATCGCATCGCCGACTATGATCAGTGTTGCATTAAGAGAAACGGATGTCATGATTGGCGAAATCGTCGTTATGCCTAACGATGGCACAATTTCTTTAGGGTACACATTTTCTTATAAAGTTCACCGAAGCGGTTACGCCTATGAAGCCTTGTCCTCTTTAATTGAGTATTTACACAAGCACTATCCTCAGTGGGATTTTATCTGTTTTACTGAAAGAGAGAACATTCCAAGTATGAGCCTTTTGAAGAAGCTGGGATATACGAATTTGGGTTATCTGCCGTCAAAGAATTCTCAAGTATTCGGAAAGTGGCTTCGCCAGGACACATTAGAAGAAATCACAAGTGCGGTTCGATAACTCCTGGTTTATCGCAACCTCAGAAGCAGGGTTTGGGGCACCGCACGCCCCAAAAAGAATCTGTCCCAAGGGGCAAGAAATTTTCAAGAATTTGAAAATTTGTGGCCACGGGACGATTCTTGCTCTCACCGTCAGAATCATCCGCCTTGCACTCGTAGTCATTTTGTGATACAATTATCCCGATAGGAGGTGTCTCGTATGATGCAGACATTCGTTCGCCCTTCCCGGGATCTGCGCAACCATTACGCCGAAATTTCGGAGATGCTCAAAGATCATGACCATGTGATCATCACGAATCATGGCCGTGGAGAATCAGTTCTCATCAACATTGAGGACTACGCCAAGTACGAAGAGTTTTTGCACCAGCGATATGTTGCCGAGGCACTTGCCAAGGCAAAACAGCAGGCGGCTGACCCCGACACGCAGTGGGCAGACCACGAAAGCGTATGGGAGACGCTGGGCAAGCAGTATGACGTATAAGATCAAATATCTGCCCCTTGCTGTGCAGGATTTGAACGATATCGCCCGGTATCTGTCTGGCTTTTATCCCAAAACAGCCAGCCGGGTGTTGAAAGAGATGCGGGATAAAATCACAAAACTGAGCGATAACCCAAAGATGTGTGAAATCTATCCTCTTGACCCGGTATACCGTAAAATGGTCATCGACCAGTATCTTGTGTTCTATCAGGTCAACGACCCTGCCAGAATCGTAGAGATCCACCGTATCCTGCGCGGTTCATGGAATCTGCCGCAGTATCTGGAATGAATCCTTCAGGTTCGCCTGCTGTGGAGAATGCTCCACCACAAAAATCCCGAGTCAAATGACTCGGGATTTTTTGCGTGGGCGGGACAGGACGAGAACAGCACGGCCACGCCGCAGGCGTGGCAAACAACAGCCCAGTGGGCTGTTGTTTAGTGCGCGGTTTCCAACGGCTAGGAATGTCTACCAAGAAAGCTCCGCCTGCCGGAGCACCATTTGCACCGCCTTGGTTGGGCGGGACAGGACGAGAACGGGGCGGCTGTGCGGTTTCCGGCTTGCAAAATTCACTCTATCGGGGGTGTTCTTTCCTTGGCGGGTGTGATATACTCGGCTCAGTTCAACAAATCAGAATTGGGAGGTTCAATTTATGTGGGAAGAATTAGGAATCAGTGGAGGAACTGCAATCATTATTTTGATTGCATTGTATTTCATCGTTAAGTGGGCGGTGAAGAACGGCATCAAAGAAGCGTATACGGATATCACCGGAAAAAAGCCCGTTAAGGATATCCAAGATGAAAAAGAATTGAACGAACTCTTGGACGATACAAAAGACAGATAACTTCGCGTTTGCCGTACTCGTTCCCAGCAGGGTTTGGGACACCGCACGCCCCAACAAGAAGTTGTCCCAAAGGGGCAGAAAATTTTCAGCAATTGAAAATTTGTGGCCACGGGATGGTTCTTGCCTGCTATGCTTTCCATCGGTATTCTTGAAAATTTTCCGCAGTTTCGTTATACTATATAAAAAGAGGTGATTGGATGTTTCTGCAATACTATGTGACCGAGTCAGCCACCGGAAACCGGGTCAACATTGAAATCGATGCGGCCACCCAAGCTGATTTGGATATTGTCTTTTCCCCAATGTCCGATGAAACGATGTCGTGGCTGGACGAATTGTTTTCAACCTGCAAACGCTTCGGTGTGGATTATTACAACGCTTCCGAAAAAGACCGTGTCTTTGTGGAAGCTGTCGCTCGAAAGAACTATGGTTTGAAACAGGCATCTGCCACCGGAAACGCCGCATCTACTGTAGAACCCTTCTTTGGGATTCACCGAGCGGTATAAGGTTTTCGGGTTCGCCTGCTGTGGAGAATGCTCCACCAAAAGCCTCTAACGAAAGTTAGAGGCTCTTTTTTTGTTTCTACTGTCAACGTGAGTCGGCAGATCGGTACAGAACTCGAACAGCACGGCCACGCCGCAGGGTTTGGGACAGGCACACTATCCAAACCTCCAATTTTCCGCACCAAAGGGGCAAAATCTTGGCCAGTATTGCCGTTGCGCCGCAGGGATTTTTGGATTATACTGTTGACTTGTATCCTGTTTTGTATTTTCCTGTTCAGCCGAGCCAAAGGAGGCATCCTTACGAACTATCTGTTTCAATTTTCGCGTATTCTGGCGTTCTGTTTTTTGGGCGAGATCTGCCACGCAGTGCTCCCGCTCCCCCTCCCGGCCAGCATCTACGGCCTGCTGCTGCTTCTGGCCGCGCTCCGCTTCGGCATCGTGAAGCTCGAGCAGGTCAAGGAAGTGGGCCTGTTCCTCACCGGCATCTTCCCGCTGCTGTTTGTGCCTGCCGCCGCGGGCGTCATGGAGCTGTGGGCTGAGATGGGCGAGATGCTGCTGCCCATCGTCATCGCCATCATCCCGGTGACGGTGCTGGTCCTCGTGAGTGCAGGCCGCACCACCCAGGCCCTCACCAGCCGCCGCGCTGCAAAGAAGGAGGCCGAACATGACTGATCTCTTACAGGGCTTCCTCTCCGGGTCCGCCGCGTGGGGCGTGCTGCTGACGCTGGCCGCTTTCGCTCTGGGTGCTCTCATCAACAAAGCCACCGGCAAGGCCATCTTCAACCCGCTGCTGCTGGGCAGCATCTTCGTCATCATCCTGCTGAGTGTGCTGAACATCTCCTACGCCGACTACAAGGTCAGTGCCGCCCCGGTGAACTATCTGCTGCTGCCGGCCACCATCAGCCTCGCCATCCCGCTCTATGAAAAGTGGGACCTGCTGAAAGAGAATGCCGCCGCCATCATCGCGGGCATCTCAGTGGGTACGCTGGTGAGCCTCGGCAGCGCTTTGGCTCTGGCCCTCGCGCTGGGCCTCACCCGGGAGCAGTACGCCACCCTCCTGCCGAAGTCCGTCACCACGGCCATCAGCATGGACGTCGCCGCTGAGCTGGGCGGCATCGCGGCCCTGACGGGTGCCATCGTCATCCTCACCGGCATCGCGGGCAACCTGCTGGCCGAGGTGGTCTGCAAGATCTTCCACATCACCGACCCCATCGCAAAGGGCGTCGGCATCGGCACCTCGGCCCATGCCGTAGGCACCAGCAAAGCTCTGCAGATGGGTGAGGTCGAAGGTGCCATGAGCGGCCTGTCCATCGCCGTGGCCGGCGTCCTCACCGCCGTGCTCTGCCCCCTCTTCGTCGGCTTCATTCAGTAAAGATAGACAAAGTATCGCCCTCTGTACCGGCACAATGCCAATACAGAGGGCGATGCTTTTTGCTTTTTAAGACCCGGCTTCTTCCCGCTCGGCTTTCCGGCGCTCCACCTCGGCGATGACCTCGGCGGCCTTTTCGCCGATGGCCCCCGGCTCTGCCGCCGGAGGGGCCAAACAGTAGCCCTGCAGCAGGTCTACACCCACCTCGAGCACCTTGCGCAGCTCCGACAGCGTTTCCACGCCCTCAGCCAGCACCTGCACACCGCGCGGGTGGACGTAATTGATGAGCGCCCTGAGGAACTGCTGTTTGTCGGCATCGGTATCAATGCCCCGGATGATGGCGATGTCCACCTTGACATACTTGGGCGCGACCGTCAGCAGGCTGTTGCCATTGCTGTAGCCGCTGCCGTAGTCATCCAGCGCAAAGACGCCGGGTACACCGGGGACATTCCGCTTCCGTTCCAGCTCTCGCTCGTTCATCTCTTCCTCTTCGGTGATCTCCACCACCAGCTTCGGAAGGATGGCACTGTGGGCCTCGCAGTAGCTCGCCCAGTCCTCATCGCTCAGGCTGACACTGGCGATGCTGTTGACGAAGATGAGAGCGTCGGCGTCCAGTTTACCGGCAGCCTCCAGCTCCTCGTAGCACTCACAGGCCCGGAAGAAAGTCAGCTTCTCAATATCATACAACCGGCCCATCTCGCTGGCCAGCTGCATTACCGTGATCGGCGAACGCAGGGTAGGCAGCTGAGGCCGCATCAGGGCCTCGTAGGCCACCACATGGCCGTCGTGAGCCGAGACGATGGGCTGGAAGCAGTAGTCCACCCGCCGCTCCCGGATGAGCTTTTCAAAGTCGCTGCGCTGCTCCATCGCATAGACACCGGCGCGGTAGCGCTCCATGTCGAACTCCCGTACCTCGCCCTTGGTGGAGTGCTTGACTTCATACATTGCAAAGTCCGCATATTTCTTGAGGGTGTCGAGGTCCAGCGCATCCTCCGGATACCATGCCACGCCGCCGGACATCCGGATGCACAGTCTCTTGCCGTCCGGCAGAGCAGCACTGCTCTGGGCAAAGTTCTCTTCCAGCTTTTTGATGTCCGCCCGCAAGGCCTCCCGCGTCTCATAGCCGTAGAACAGCAGCAGGAACTCGTCGCCGGAAAGGCGGGCCACCACAGCGCCGCTGGGCGAGCCCTGCTGTAAGCTGCGGGCCGTCTGCCGCAGATAAACGTCACCCCAGTCGTGGCCATACGTGTCGTTGATGGTCTTGAGGTTGTCGAGGTCGGTCATCATCAGGGCCGCGTGACGGAGAGTATCGGGCTTCTCGAACAGCTCCCCGCAGACCCGGAAGAAGGCCTGACGGCTGTACAGCCCGGTCAGGGCGTCATAATCGCACTCGTGCTCGATGCGGCTGCGCTCGGCCACCGCGGCCTTGTAGTTGTCGGTGCTCAGGGTCACGATGGCTTCCGCCAGCTGGTCCAGCTCCCGGATGCCGGTGCGGGAAAATTCCGGCACGGCCTTGTGCTGTTCCTGTGCGTCCACCAGCTCTTTCGAGAGCTGGGCAACAGGCTGTGCCAGACCATAGCTGACGAAAAAGGCGCAGGCCAGACCGATGCCCAGTGTCAGCAGTACGGCAAGGCCCAGCAGATTCGTCACCGACTGGGAGAAGCTGAACAGCTCGTTCCTGCCCACCACGCCGACGAGCAGCCACCGCTCACCCGAGAAGGGGGCGTTGCGGCTGTACAGGTCGATCTGCCGGATGCTGGCGATCTGCTGCTTCCCGTCCATCATGTAATGCCAGTAGTTGTTGCTGCGCCGGAGCGTCAGTTCCCATTTCGCATTCCGCAGCGGTACGCTCTGCTCGCCGGTGTTGGAGCTGACACGAAGAGCCAGCACCTCGCCCTTCAGGTCGGAGGTGGTGGAGGCCAGCAGATAGCTGCCGTGATGGTCGCTATGCAGCTCGTCCCACGGGAGCTTGGTGTCCATATAGCTTTCCAGCAGCTCCACGCCCAGAACGCCGTAGACTGTGCCGTCGTCCAGGATAAGGGGCTGCGCGTAGGCGATGGCCTCGCGGTCGTCCCCCGGCAGCTTATACGGCAGAGTCGTCCAGCGGCCATAGCTTGCCGCCCCGATACGCTCGACATCTTCGTAGGCAGTCTGGAAGGGACGGACATAAAATACATCCTGCTCTCCGTCCAGATACTGCAGTGCAGGCGACCACGCCTTGTCCGTAGCGATGTCAAAGGTCTGCACCAGCTCCGACGGAGCGCACTCAAGCAAAATATCCGAGTTTACCGCAGAGGGGGCTGCATCCGGGTCGAGGTCGCGCAGGTAAACGCAGGGCAGGCGGTCTCCGGAGGTGCGGCCCGTGAAGTCGTGGGTATTCAGGATGAGGAAGATGCCCGAAATGCGCTTGGAGCGCAGCGTCTCAAGCATTCTGGGGGCTGCAGCCAGCAGCAGCGGCAGGCTGTCGCTGCTGCTGGAATCCAGCGTCTTGAGGGAAAGCGTTTCGTCGTCCAGCATCTGCTGGGCGGTCTCATTGATGTAGGTCGAAAGATCCGTCAGTTCCTGTGCCTGCTGGAGCTGGTCCTGAATGTAGCCTGCACGGTTCTCCACCTGCTTGTCCAGGATGTCCACCGCGTTCTCATCCAGTTGGAGGGTAACGCCGCTGATCGCAGTGGCCGAAGCCATCAGCATGACCACGACGGCCAGCATGACCATCAGCGCCGAGAAGATGGTAACGAAAATCGTATGCTCTCTTCCCTTCGCTTCATCCCGCATCAGCAGTTTCATGCCTTTCCCCTCCTTCCCCTCGTTTTTGTAAGATGCCTCAGCCCTCGTACTGGCTCAGTGCGTCACAGAGGCTCTGGTACCATGCCTCAAAATACGCATCGGTCAGGAATTCCGCCTCGGCCTCTTCCGCACTCTCGCCTGCTGCGAGACGCTCTTCCACCGTGGCGCGGTCTGCCGTGGCAAGGTCGCTCATGCTGTAGTTCAGCTTGCTGCGGGCGTCGGTGCCGCCCTCAAAGGCTTTGGTCGTGTACAGTTCGTTGGTGTTCACGGCGTCCACGGCCTCCATCAGGACGTTTTCCATGCTGCCGGTCAGGGCGAGGCCGCTGCTGTGGATAGCATCCATATCGTTGGCGGCATGGGTCACGGGCAGATAGCCGGAGCCCACTGCAAATGCGATGTTGTTCTCCGGCTGGGTGAACCACTTGAGGAAGACCACGCTGGCTTCCACCTCGGCATCGGCGGCCTTTGCCACGGCCATACCGGCACCCTGCTGGACGGAGACTTTCTCGCAGCCCTCAAAGTGCGGCGTGGGCAGGACTTTCAGCTCGATGTCGTGGCTCTCGGTGTCGCTCAGCATCACCTGCGTCGGGAAGTAGGTCGCGCTGGAGTTGGAGCCGATGTAGGCCAGAATGCTGCCGATTTTAATATCGTCGCTGCGGAAGCGGCCGCTGGCGGCGGCCCAGCCCTTGATGTAGGGAACATAGTAGTTATCCCACAGCTTGCGGGCCGCGTCCTCGCTCAGGCCCATGGTCATCTTGCCGTCCTTGACGTCAAAAATGGCATCCCCCAGCTCTTTTGCGCCGATGAGCATATAGTTTGCCATCGCGTCGCGTCCAAACAGGGCTTTGCCGTCGTTGGGCGTATCGGTCTGGGCATCCGTCCAGTTGTAGTAGGCTTCGGCGGTCTTGACCAGACCCTCCACCGTCTCAAGGTCGGAATCCTGTGCGCCGGTGGCGGCAGCGAAGGGCTTCCAGTCGGTATCGTTCAGGAACAGAAGCTCCGTGGACTTTGCCACCGGGAAGATCTTGATGCTGCCGCTGTCGTCGAAGTCGCCCTCGGTCAGGTAGCTGTCCAGATAGGCGGCGCGCTCCTCGTCGGTGAAATAGGGAGCAAGGTCAGCCAGCTCGCCCATCTGGTCCATGGCATAGGCGGTGTCTGCATAGGCCATAAAGATGTTGGGCATGGCAGAAGCGCCCACCTTGCCCTGTGCCGCAGCCATCACCTGCGCCTCGAGGTCGTTGACGCTGCCCTGGCTGTAGCTCTCCACGGTGATGTTCTTTTCCTTGCCGACGGTATCGTTGAAGGTCTCCACCAGCTTATTGAAGCTCTCCAGCTGGTCGCCGTTGTAATATGTCCAGACGCTCAGATTTACCGGCTCGGTGTTACCCTGTGCGGTGCTCTGAGCACCCCCGCAGCCCACGAGGCACAACACCAGAGTTGCAGCCGCCGCAAACGAGGCCAGACGGCGCATTCCGATTCGTTTCACCATTAACTTTCTCCCCATTATGAAGATCTATTTCTTCCCAAAGATATTTTTATCATACCACCACGCGGCCAGAGCTGTAAACATGTTCTGTCAAAATCAGCAATATCACAACAACTCTTTTCGGATTTTGTCGATTTTTATCTTTCCCCTTTTCCACGAAAAAAAGCAGGGCAGGCCCGCGCCGCCCAAAGCCTCCAGCTCTTGGCAAAGCGCAGGTCTGCCCTGCATCGGATATTCAGTTTACAGCTTGCTCAGCTGGGGACCCTGAGCGGTATCCTTCACGGCCCAGCCCATCCCGGTGAGCTGTGCGCGGATAGCGTCGGCAGCAGCCCAGTCCTTGGCCTTCTTGGCGGCGGCACGCTTCTCCACCAGTTCAGTCACCTCGGCGGGAACTTCGTCCTTCTTGCGGTTGTACATCAGGCCCAGCACGCCGGTGATCTCGTCGAAGGCGGCAGCGCCGGCTTCGAGAGCAGCCTTACTGGAAGCGGCGGACAGGGTGTTGATGTCCTTGACGAGGTCGAAGACAGCAGCCAGGGCGTCGGGGGTGTTCAGGTCATCGTCCATGGCGGTGCAGAATTTCTTCTTTGCTTCCTCGGCCTTCTCCTTCAGCGTCTCGTCGGTGCCGAACTCGGTCTTGCTCAGGGCAAAGTCGAGGTTCTCGCGGCAGGTGTAGAGGCGCTCGAGGCTGTTCTTGCAGCTCTCGATGAGGTCTACGGTGTAGTTCAGCGGCATCCGGTAGCCGGCGGTCAGCATAAAGTAGCGGATGGGCTCGTAGCCGTAGAGGTTGGCCACGTCGCGGACGGTGAAGAAGTTGTGCAGGCTCTTGGACATCTTCTGATTGTCCACATTGATGAAGCCGTTGTGCATCCAGTAGCGGGCGAACTCGCAGCCGTTGGCGCACTCGCTCTGGGCGATCTCGTTCTCGTGGTGGGGGAAGATGAGGTCCTGACCGCCGCAGTGGAGGTCGATGGTCTTGCCCAGATGGGTGCGGCTCATGGCGCTGCACTCGATGTGCCAGCCCGGACGGCCCATGCCGTAGGGGCTCTCCCATGCGGGTTCGCCGGGCTTTGCGGCCTTCCAGACGGCAAAGTCGGCGGGGTCTTCCTTCAGGTCATCCTCCATCTGGCTGCGCAGCTCGCGGTTGCCGCTCTCGAGGTCGTCCAGCTTGAGGTGGCTCAGCTTGCCGTACTCGGGGTCGCTCTTGACGCGGAAGTAGACGTCGCCGTTCTTTGCGACGTAGGCGTGGCCGCTCTCGATGAGGTCTTTCACGATGTCGAGGATCTGCTGGATGTGCTCGGTAGCGCGGGGCTGGACGGTGGGCTTTTTGCAGTTCAGACCGGCGGCATCCTTGAGGTACTCGGCCTCGAAGCGCTGGGCGACTTCCTTCATGGAAGTACCCTCCTCCTGGCCCTTCTTGATGAGCTTGTCGTCGATGTCGGTGATGTTGGAGACATAGATGACCTTGTTGCCGCGGTACTCAAGGTAACGGCGCAGGGTGTCGAAGACGATGAGCGGGCGGGCGTTGCCGATGTGGATATAGTTGTAGACGGTGGGGCCGCAGACGTAGATGCGGTACTCGCCCGGCACCTGCGGCACGAACTCTTCCTTCTGGCGGGTCAGGGTGTTGAAGATCTGCATAGTTGAATACTCCTTTTTGTGGGACAGACCGGAGCCGTGATCATAAACCTCTCCGTCTCGCTTTCGCTCGACAGCTCCCCTATCGAGGGGAGCCCTTGGCAGGCCGGGACACTTTTCTCTGACTGCTGGGACACAGTTTTCAGAAAGCTTCTCTGCCCTGCGAGTGCCTCAAGATAGCAAAACGCCTCCAACGCCATGCCAAAAGCACAGCATCGAAGGCGGTCTTTTCTCAAAATCGCGGTTCCACTCCGGTTTGTCGCTCAAAGCCGATAACGGCGGCCATCCGCGCTGCGATACTCAGCTTCCCGCAGCGTGCTGCCCGGGCGCACTTCACGCGGCGGTCTGCAAACAGGCTTCCAGCCAACGGCCCGTTCTCTCTGCCCAGACGATGCAGCGCTACTCTGCCCGGATAAACGCATTTATCCTTTTACAAACTTATTATAATAGCCGCCGGGGCGTAAGTCAAGCGTTTGACTCCCCTGCCCGGCTTGTGCTGCACTGGGCAAAACTGCGGCCCGGAGGTTTTATCATGCAGCTTCTCACCGAACGTCTTTTTCTCATCCCCCTGCAGCCCGACGGGATGCGCGCCCTTCTGGCCCGCACCACCGACCCGGAGCTCATTCAGCCCTACACCGATATGCTGGACCTTTCCCTCGCCCACCCCGAGCAGTGGGTCTAGTACACCGCATGGGGGCTTTACCAGAACGATTCCGGCGACTGGGTGGGCGACCTCTGCTTCAAGGGCCTGCCCGAAAACGGCCAGCCGGAAATTGGCTGCGGCCTTCTGCCGGAATATGAACATCAGGGCTACGCCACCGAGGCTGTCCGCGCCGCCTGCCGCTGGGCCTTCGAACAGCCCGGCGTCACCGCCGTCGAGGCCGAGACCGCCCCCGATCATGCCGCCTCGCAGGCGGTGCTGCACCGGGTGGGCTTTGTTCCGACCGGGACTGTGGGCGCGGAAGGGCCGAGGTTTATTCTGCGCCAAAAGCCTTGACTCCATCGCCAAATCAGCGCTTTCCCCCTTTACATCGCTCGCAACTTGTGCCATAATTTACTTTAATATAGCAGTTTGCGTTTTCAATGGTCTGGCAGCATCCGCAAACTGCATATCGCAAATATGCTGTTACCCATAGGCATATCTGTGAAACTTGCGATTAAGGGAAGCTGCCCTCGGCGCGGCGATTCGGCGGTGCGGGGCAGCAAGAGAGGGGTAATCTGCTATGAGCAAGATCATCATTCCGGAAAACTACACGCCCGCGCTGAACCTGTACGACACCCAGCGTGCCATCGGCACCGTGAAGCGGCTGTTCGCCGACACCCTGTGCGCCACGCTGAACCTCTACCGCGTGTCGGCGCCGCTCTTCGTCGAGGCTTCTACCGGCCTGAACGACGATTTGAACGGCGTCGAACGGAAGGTCACCTTCGACACCAAGGACAGCGGCATCGAGGTACAGGTCGTCCAGTCGCTGGCCAAGTGGAAGCGCAAGGCCCTGAAGGACTACGGCTTCCGCGTGGGCAAGGGCCTCTACTGCGACATGAACGCCATCCGCCGCGACGAGGACATGGACAACCTCCACTCCATCTATGTGGACCAGTGGGACTGGGAGAAGGTCATCCGTGAGGAAGACCGGAACGAGACGTATCTGAAGAACGTCGTGCGCTCCATCGTGTCGGCGGTCTGCGCCACCGAGATGAACCTCCACGCCATGTTCCCCCAGCTGCAGGAGCTACCGCTCCACACCCCCAACGTCACCTTCATCACCACCCAGGAGCTGGAGGATAAGTACCCCGGCCTGACCCCGAAGGAGCGGGAGAATGCCATCGTCGAGGAGAACGGCACCACCTTCCTGATGAAGATCGGCGCTCCCCTCAAGAGCGGCAAGCCCCACGACGGCCGCGCCCCCGACTACGACGACTGGGCTCTGAACGGCGACCTGCTGTTCTGGAACGAGCCTCTGCAGTGCAGCTACGAGCTGAGCAGCATGGGCATCCGCGTCAGCCCCGAGAGCATGGACCGCCAGCTCACCGCCGCCGGCTGCGACGACCGCCGCGAGCTGCCCTTCCACAAGGCTGTGCTGAACGGTGAGCTGCCCTACACCATCGGCGGCGGCATCGGCCAGAGCCGTCTGTGTATGCTGCTGCTGGGCAGCGCCCACATCGGTGAGGTGCAGGCAAGCGTCTGGGACAACGCCACCCGCGAAGCCTGCGAGAAGGCAGGCATCCCGCTGCTGTAACTCCTTTTTATGGCTCTCCCTTTGGGAGAGCTGGCGCGTCAGCGCCTGAGAGGGCAAGGATGCTGACAGAGAATTTCGAACGCTGCGATAACACTGCTCTGTTAAAGAGTCTGCTTATCGCTGTGCAGCGGCTCCGACACACTGGGTTTGCCCTCTCCGTCATCGCAAGCGATGCCACCTCTCCCAAAGGGAGAGGCTAAAAAGGCCACTGTACCCACAAGGTCCAGCGGCCTTTTTCTTATGTCCTGAATTCCAGACCCACCTTGCTTTTTCTCCCGTTGCCGCCCAGCCACCAGAGCAGGAAGGCATACAGCAGGTTCGTGAGGAGGATGATGGCAAACCACATCAGCGTCTCCTGAATGGTCTGGTCATATACCCGCATGAAGGGGTAGGGGCCGTCGATGGCTCCTGTAATATTGCCGTGCAAATCATACAGACCGTATAGGATCGTCGGCACCAGCGCCCACCAGACCTGCCCCAGCGGCAGGCGGGGCAGACGCTCGAAGAGCACCAGCGACAGAATCGCCAGCACCGGGTCAAGGAAATGGTGGTAGAGCATCGAGTCCGTGAAAAGCATGATGTACCAGCCGTTGCCGTCCTCGTACATGGGGGCCAGAATGATGACCACCGTTAAAAAGGTCATGGCGAGGCAGCTGGTGGAGATGAACTTGAGCCGCTTGAGCCAGAGGGGCAGTTCCCGCCCGGTGAAGATGCAGCTCAGCTGCCACAGACCCACCAGCAGGCAGACCGCGCCGTTGAAGATGTTGGACAGCTCGGTGTACATCGTGAACATGATGGTCCCGCCCATGGCCCAGCTCATGGGGACGGCGATGGTCTCGAAGTACACGATAAGGAAGTTCATTGCCGCCGAGGCCAGCTTCCGCAGGACAGGCAGGATGTTTTTCAGCACCGTTTTACTCTCCTATCTGTAATTTTTTGTCGGAATATCAAAGAAACGAGCGGTTTTTTCCGCTCGTTTCTTTTGTACACCCGGACGGGCGCTTATTTTGCCGTATTGATGAAGCTGCGGTTATCCCACAGGTACTTGATGCCGGAGATGGCGGTGACAGCGGCCACGACCCAGCACAGCACGGAGGCGATGTCTGCACACTGCTGGCCCAGCACATTGCCGGTCAGGGAGACCGTGAAGTAGTAGAAGATAATGGTCAGCATCTGGAGCACGGTCTTCACCTTGCCCCACATGTTGGCAGCGATGACCTTGCCGTCCTTTGCACCGGCGGCCACCATGCGGAGGCCGGAGACGGCGAACTCGCGGGCCAGAATGATGCAGAGCACCACAGGGCTGCACACGCCGTCCCGCATCATGTAGATAAAGGCTACCGTCGTCAGCAGCTTGTCGGCCAGCGGGTCGGCGAACTTGCCGAAGTCGGTGACCATGTTCCACTTGCGGGCCAGATGGCCGTCGAGGAAGTCGGTGAAGCTGGCCGCGGCGAAGATGAGGCCGGCGATGAGGTAGTACCGCGGGTTGTAGCTCGGCGTGATATACTGGCCGAGCGAGACGAAGATCATGAACACCGGCACCAGCAGGATGCGGGTCAGAGTGAGTTTATTGGGCAGATTCATACAAAATTATCCTCCAATCTGTTATTTCGCAACAGTACCATACAAATCGTAAAGGTCACTGTCGTCCACCAACACATCATAGAACTCGCCGGGGTAGAGCGGCTCTTCGCTGGACACGCAGACGCTGCCGTCCACTTCGGGGGCATCGGCAGCGGTGCGGCAGAGGTAGAGGCCGCTCTCGTCGTCCACGCCGTCGCAGAGGACGCGGACAGTCTGGCCCACCTTTGCGGCCTGCTTCTGGGCCATGATGCCGGTCTGGATCTGCATCACCAGCTCAGCGCGCTTGTCCTTGACTTCCTGCTCGATCTGGCCGTCCATCCTGGCGGCAACGGTGTTCTCCTCGGCGGAGTAGGCAAAGCAGCCCAGACGGTCGAACTGCACTTCCTTCACGAAGCTGCACAGGTCCTCGAACTGCTCTTCCGTCTCACCCGGGAAGCCCGCGATGAGGGTAGTGCGGAGGGTGATGTTCGGGATCTCACGGCGCAGCTTTCCGATGACGTCCAGCAGCTCGGCGCGGTTGGAGCGGCGGTTCATGTTTTTCAGGATCGTGTCGTTGCAGTGCTGGATGGGCAGATCGAGATAAGGCAGGACCTTCTCGTTCCGCTTCATGGCGGCGATGAAGTCGTCGGTGATGCGCTCCGGGTAAGCGTACATGATGCGGATCCACTCGAGGCCGGGGATCTTGTTCAGCTTGTCCAGCAGCTCACAGATGCTGCCCGGCTTGCCCCAGTCCTCACCGTAGGCGGTAGGGTCCTGGGCCACGATGATGAGCTCCTTGACGCCCTCACCGGCCAGCCAGCGGGCCTCGGCCACACAGTCGGCCATCTCGCGGCTGCGCAGCGGGCCGCGGATGCCGGGGATCGCGCAGTAGTGGCAGCGGTTGTTGCAGCCCTCGGCGATTTTTAAGTACGCATAGTGGGCAGGCGTACCGATGACGCGCTTGCCGCCCAGAGGAAAGTCCTTCTTGAGGCCGTAGCTCTCCAGATGTTCTTCACCGTTGAACAGACGGGCCACGATGGAGTCGATGGCCTTGTTGGAGGCACAGCCGACCACGGCGTCCACCTCGGGGATCTCTTCCTCGATCTGGCTGCGGTAGCGCTCGGCCAGACAGCCGGTGACGACCACCTTCAGGTTGGGATTCGCCTGCTTGTAGGAGCAGGCCTCAAGGATGTTCTCGATGGCCTCGGTCTTGGCGCTCTCGATGAAGCCGCAGGTGTTGACGAGGATGACGTCCGCTTCTGCGAGGTCAGCCACCGTCTCGTGGCCCGCCGACAGCAGGATGTGGACCATCACGTCCAAATCGACCTGATTCTTCGGGCAGCCAAGGGAAATACACGCAATTTTCATTCGGATGATACTCTCTTTCTCTCTTGAGGGTCTGTTATAACGATTTGATGTGGTGTTGCGGCAGGGTTGGTTTTTCTTTAAGATGGCTTGCGCGCCGGTGGCGCGGGGGATGTTTTTTTCCTGCGGTCAAGTGGCTTGCGCTCCGCGCGGGCGCGCCGGTGGCGCGGGGCTGGTTTTTTCTTTTGGTCAAGCGGCTTGCGCTCCGCGCGGGCCAGAGGTAGGGAGGGGTGTTTCGAATCCCCCCTCCCTACCTCTGGACTCCACTCTCCCCGC